>Ga0233433_10000769_pt1 | contig 33422 bp, 21 predicted proteins | sample SI_122_August201_5_FD_179868 | JGI IMG/M metagenome (GOLD analysis project Ga0233433, IMG submission 179868) | Seawater microbial communities from Saanich Inlet, British Columbia, Canada - SI_122_August2016_100_MG | ecosystem: Environmental > Aquatic > Marine > Inlet | place: Canada: British...
TGCACGAAGACCTGGGCAGCGTGCTGGCCATGCAATCACGGTTTGATGATGCGATACCGGAGCTCGAGCACGCGATCCGACTTCAACCTGCTTTGCCCCTGGCTCGAAAAAAATTAGGACAGGCTCTGGCAGCAGCGGGGCGAGGTAAGGAAGCTGACGAAGAAATCCAATCCTATATTGATAGTGACCCTGCTAGAAAAGCGATTATAGAGGCGGCAGAACTACTCAATAATGAGCAGACCGAAGAAGCGATGCAAGCCTTCCAGGCCATACTGAAAAGTAACCCTGAAGATGTTAATGCCATGCGATATCTGGCTCGAGCTTATAGGCAAGCCAGCAAGAATCTGCAGGATGCTGAGGCACTATTGCGTAATGCGACCCAGCTGGCGCCAAGTTTTGTTGCAGCCTGGTTTGACTTGGCATCGCTCTTAAACCTTCGAGACAAAAAGATGGAGTCTATTGCTGCTTATCAGAAGGTAGTTCAGTTGGATCCGGAAAACGCCGCTGGCTGGGGAGGTCTGGGCAGCGCTTATGCCGTCGCTATGTATCCTGAAAAAAGTGCTGAAGCTTATGCTAAATCGATACAACTCAAACCGGATGTCCCAAATGTATTAATGGGCCAAGCGCATGTCCTTAAAACCCTGGGGGATCAGGCTGCGGCTCTGCTGGCCTATCGCGCCGCAATCAAAATAAAACCAGATTTCGGCGAAGTTTACTGGAGCATGGCAAACCTAAAAATTTTCCACTTTGAGGACCAGGAATTAACTGCCATGTTGCAGCAGTTGGAACAGGATAATCTCTCGGAAAGTGAAGAAATCCATTTCCGGTTTGCCCTCGGTAAAGCCTTTGAGGACAAGAAGGATTATGACCAGGCATGGCACTTCTACCACACAGGTAATCAGAAACAGCGGGCGATGGTTGATCATTTTCCCCTGGAAATGGAAATTCGCCAGCAGCAGTTGAGAGAGGTTTTTAGTGAGCGTTTTATGCGAGAAAGACCTGATGTTGGTCACGATGCCGGCGACCCAATTCTTATCGTCGGCTTGCCTCGTTCCGGTTCAACGCTAATTGAACAGATTCTAGCCAGTCATAGCCAGGTGGAGGGAACATCTGAGTTGCCTGTGCTGGGTAAAATTGCTGAGTCGATAGGCCAACACCGAATAGACGGGGTGCAGTATCCGCTGGCAGCCAGGGAATTGCGGAACCGGGACTGGCGAGCCTATGGATTACAATATATTGAGGAAACCCGGCGACATAGGGTCACTAACAAACCTTTTTTTACGGATAAACTACCCAATAACTTCCCACAGATAGGTCTGCTAAACCTTATATTGCCGAATGCGAAAATAATTAATGCTCGCCGTCACCCGCTTGATAGTTGTCTGGGGAATTACAAGCAATTATTTAGCAGAGGGCAAAATTTCACCTACGATATGCTCGATCTTGCACATTACTATCAACAATACCATACCATGATGAAGCACTGGCATGAGGTGCTCCCAGGCAAGGTTCTGGATGTGCATTATGAAGATACAGTGTACGACCTTGAAGGGCAGGTACGTCGGATTCTGGATTATTGTGGCTTACCGTTCGAACAGAGCTGTATCGACTTTCACCAGACGGATCGAGCTGTTAAGACAGCGAGTTCCGAACAGGTCAGGCAACCTATATACAAAGAGGCGTTGGGTACCTGGCGGCTGTATGAAAAGCACCTTGATCTATGGCATGAACAGCTTGATGATATTGTCGGAGAATTGCCAATGATCACGAGAAATGCAGGGTTATAATGCCTGCAGGGCGCTTTACTCGTACGGCCAAACTTCCAGGCCATGAATTGCATTGCGAACATCCGAGCTCAATCGCACTGAAGCCAGGGTTTTATTTGCTGCTAGATCATATAGGGTAACAGTCGAAGGCGAGGCACCTCCGGCGACGATGGTATCTGAAACCAGGCACAAGCCTCTTGCAAAACCAGGCCTTGCCAGTTGCTGGTCCAGTGCTTCGATATGAGTGAGATCGCTGATTTTGAATTCCGGAACAGCCATGGCGCGATCCTCTTCCCCCTCTCCACGGCCCGCATAACGGAGCACGTTCTGTTCTGTGTCGTTGAACAAGACACCGTCTCGAAACGGCATTGCATTGTGGGATCCTGGTGGCAATTCCACCGCCATATTGATTACCTTGCCATTGAAATGCAACATACCTCCGGTTCTTAAACCCGATAAGTACAAGCCATTTTCATTACAGGCAACATTATTAATATGTAGTCTATTGAGCATCATCGGGCCGTTGTCACTTAGCGGATCGAAGCTCACGGGATTAAATTTAATCCCGGCTGATTGAATATTCATGCCCCAGTTGAAGCCGGGTTTATCCAGGTCAAATGCTAAAATGCTGTCGTAACCCGTAGAGGTTAAAAATAGACTGCGGTTAAATACAGCAATTTCATGGCAGTGTTTTAGGTAGGGATTGCGCCAGGAGTCAATTAGTTCAAAATCAGAGGTGTAGGCAAATAGTTCGTCGCTGGCGGCAATAAAAACGCGGTCCCGGTCGAAGGCAATACCTCTTAAGCCACGGTCCCAGCCGCGTCCCTGCCAGTCAATGCCGGAAGTATTCCAATCAATGACCTGGTCGATTTCCTGGGTGGTGAAATCGATCAGAAACACGCCACCATGACTTTGTCCCTGTTGTGCTCCGCGCACCACAGAACTGGCAACTAGTTTAACCATTCAGGCACTTCCTGCTAAGAGGCTGCGTTATTCCCCAAAGGTTTTTCTTACCACCAACCAGGTGGTTCGCGGTTGCGCTAGATTACGGACGTTTCGTTGTCTATTGCTACCAAATAAATCCGCATAGTTATTAGAATCTGTATTTACGAAGCTATAGGTTGTTTGATCGAAAACGTTGTCGATTTGTAGTGATACGTCCCAACCGTTTCCGAGGTCATCAAGTCCGATAGACAGATTGCTATTGCTATGAGACGGGGAAAGCCCGTTGGTATCATTCGCTATGATGTTTGAGGTCCGGTTCCACGATTCACTTTGATAGCTGATTCCGTAATAGACCCAAAGATCACCTCCGGCCACATTAGGTTGATTGTAGGATATCCCCAGATACCCTTTTCGATCGGGGGAATTAGGCATTTTCATGCCATTACGATAAACGTCACCACCTGGCGACTCATATTGCTCAGTAAATTTCGCATCGGTAAAGATGGCGCTGCCACTGATATTTAGATTGTCAGAAATCTGGTATTTCACATCCAGCTCTAGACCAGAGGATTGAGCATCTCCTGCATTGACTGTGCCGCCTACCCACCAGGGGCCCACGCCACCCCAGTGCGCGATTTGCATGTCACTCCATTTCATTTGGAAGTACTGAGCGTTAACCTGCATACGGTTCTGCATCCAACTGCTCTTCAGGCCAACCTCGTAATTGTCCATGAAATCAGCATCAAAACTCGAGGGTACCTCTCCAGTTGCAACTGCGCGAGGTGAATTAGGGCCGCCTATCCGGAAACCCTGGCTGAACAGGGCATACACCATTTTGTCGTCGTCAATATCGTAACTGGCGCTAAATTTATAGAGGATGTCATCGCTTTTACCCTGGCTCTGTATAGAACCGTTGGCTGACATTCCGCCTCCGCTAAAGGGGGGTAGCCCCTCTGGAAAAGCGTCCCGGTTGTAGGTCTGCCGCTTAAACTCAGACCAGCGCATGCCGGCAGTCAATGTTAACTTATCAGTAACATCGTAGGCGACTTCGCCAAAAACGGCGGTTTGTTCAACTGACCGTTTAAAGGTATCGGAGTAACCCACTGTAGTATCAATCGGGCAGTCTACAAAGTCATAGTAATTGGCATAGTAGCAGGCCCAGTAATTAGCATAGTAAGCTGCATCAGTCGACATATAGTCAGGGTAACCAGCACCGTAATACCATTCGTCGTAGACATCCTCCCAGTAAGCGCCTGCCATCCAAAGTAATTTGCTATCACCTTTTGATACCAGGCGAATCTCAGCAGCATCGCGCTGTTGTTCCTGGTCATTAAATATATTTGAACGCGTGTAGTCGGTGTCATAAAGGCCATAGCCATAGTAAGCATCTTTGTACTGTGAGTAGGCATGGTTATCCCACAGATAAACGATGTCTCGGCCGTAATGGGTCACCGTAGCCGATAGATCTGCAAAGCCAAGGTCACCTTTGAGCGTAAAGGCAGAAGAATACCAGTCGTCATCCCTCATCTCATCGACAAAGCGAGTGATTTTGTAGTCTCCCAAGTCAGGATCAGTATCCCAGCTACCTTCTAGCTCACTGTTTTCGGTAACATGACTCATCAGAGCTGACCAATCATCCGATATATTCCACAGCACTGCGATGCGCCCACCGGTTACATCATAGGTATTGAAATCTTCATCGACTATATCTGCATTATCATAGCTACCGCTGAAACTGCTGCCCAGAACATTATCAACATAGCCTCCATCGCTCGAAGAATAGCCCACTACTCGCATACTCAGGACGTCATCGACCAGCGGTATATTCAGGTGGCCGTTGACATCAAAGCTCACATCGCCACCTGAAATTGTGCCGGCAGAAGTTTCAATGGCGCCATAATAGCCGTTGTGATCAGGTTTATTCGTGATCATACGCAGTGTGCCGGACTGTGAGGTGGAACCGAAAAGGGTACCCTGCGGTCCTGGTAAGGCTTCAACTCGTTCCAGGTCGATGGCTCTAACGCTGACCTGTTGTGAGCTTGTTGTCATGGGCTGCTCATCAAGGTACAGGGCAACTGTGCTATCAACGTACCAGGTGTAGGCATCCTGGGTGATACCTCGCATGACGAGATCATTTTGTCCTGGTCTTTCGGCGGTTAAGACAACGCTGGGCAGCACTTTGACATAGTCTGCCATGCTCTTGATACCCATTTTTTCAATGTCTTCATTGGATATGGCGATGATTGACTGGCCTACATCCTGTAGATTCAATTCACGCTTGGTGGCCGTGACGATAATTTCTTCGAGGTTATACTGTTCCGATTCTTCAGCCAGAAGCATCGGAATATTAAGTGCGGGTGCCGATATACCTGAGGCCACAGCGACAGCGACTAAAGTATTGGGTTTTTTTAATCGATGCTGCATCGTTAAACTCCGATTCTGACTGAGAGAAGATGTTTAAAATTACCTACACTTAAATATCACTATTTAGAGGCAAAAAGCAAGTCAGCTTGTTTCTTTTTTTAATAACGAAGCGCGCAGTTGAGCCGGTTTTGCATTCACATGCTTCGTTATCGTGTGGGATATGGATTGAGCTGGTGTGATGTTAAGTAGTTTGATTTCTGTCACCGGGCACTGAAAAATTTTTAACGGATTGCAAGGTTCCGCTTTTTCGCAGTCCCGTGCTTTGCTATAAACACTCCATGAAAGAACCAGTCATCAAAAAGGATGGATTTCACGAGTATTACTATAAGAATGAATACTCGCACCAAATTAAATGGCGAGGCCAATTTAAAAATGGAGTAAAGGATGGGGTGGTAGAGATTTTCCACTGGAAACATGGCCATCTGGTCAGAAGGGAGCACTGGAAGAAAGGGGTGGAAGAAGGTACCTGGGAACAATTTGACCAGGACTCAGGACGTCTTACCAGTACAGCAAGTTTCCTCAACGGTAAACAATACGAGGCCAAATGGTTTGATGACAAGGGCCAGTTAGAAATCAGAGGACAATTCGCAGATGACCAGCAACATGGTGATTGGGAATATTTTGATAGCGATGGCCGTTTAGCCTATCGGGGGTTATTCAAGCATGGCAGGGAGCACGGTCTTTGGCAGGGATACCACCAGAATCAGCAATTGCTATATTCAGGGCTGATGAAAGCGGGCAACGCCGAAGGGAAGTTTGATTGGTTTCACGACAATGGCCAGTTACAACGTTCGGGCACTTATAAAAATGGCCAGCTCGAAGGCGAGTGGCAATACTATGATCGACAAGGCAGCCTGGTTGACACAAAACGTTACCGACTGGGTAAACTTGTATGATCGTTCACGTCGGTCAGGTGTCTGTAAGCAGAATAGCAGTATAGATCAGGCCAGTTTTAAGAGATCTCTGTCATGGCGGTCAAAATTAACAAATCGCAGCAGCAGTAGCATAAGGCCGAGCATGAGGCCTGAAAATAGCATCATGCCACTATAATCGGTCAACTTGCTCAGTGGTACCAGTAGCCCTGATCCCATGGAATAGGTGAGGTTCGCTAGAGCCATATAGACGGCGAACTGCGATGCAGCGACGCGCTGCAGACACAGTCGCATAAACAGAGCAATCAAGGCAACGGTGACAATCTGGGTGGCAATAGCATTAACGAGGATGAAGGATTCAAATAGGCTGAACGTCCCCCACATATTGTCGAAATAACTCATGGCCAGGAAGGTGAAGAGGCGAAACAGGACGATCCATTTTAAGATTCGAAGCGAACCGATGCGATCAATGAAGGGGCCCAGGATAACGCCTGTAATTGCTGCGATGACACCAGTCACAGCGATCCAGTTTGAATAGTCGAGAGGTGGCCAGCCAAGTTCCTGGACAGTGAGGACTGGGCTTGCCGCTACCAGAAGTCCTGAGGTCATGCGGTTTAATGCCTCGATTAGAACCAATAAAATACTCATCGGGAGAAGCAAAGCTTGAAACATGCGGGTCAGGATTGATTTCCAACTCGCTGCAGCTAGAGACAGACTACCGCTGGTTGCTATGCCCTGGGTCCAGGGCAGGATGCGTTCACCAGGTCGTTCTCGCAGGCATAGTGGTATCAGTAGAATCAGGAATACGCAGAGCCCCATAAGAGAGGCTGCAAGGATTAGTCCAGAGTTCATCAAGGCCCAACTACTGACAGCACCGGCCAGGCTGATACCTGTCATTTGCCCACCATACATGAAGGCATTGCCTTGGGCGCGTTCATCCTCCCTGAGCAGATCAATTGCCATTCCATCGACTGCGACATCCTGTAGAGCACCAAATATATTGCTCAGAAACCCCAGTGCAGCGAGCAACCAATATTCGGAAGCAGGTTCTGGATTGAGGAAACAGAGTACGAGAAAACTGAGCAGCAGGCCTGTCTGTGCCAATAGAATCCATGGTCTTCGCCTACCCATGGGCAGAAACGAGAACTTGTCCATGACAGGACCGGCAAATAACTTAAAGCTCCAGGGGATGAAGACAAAGGCGATGAAGCCGCCAATTTCCGCTGCTGACATACCCAGGGATGCCATATAGGCAGGTAGGGCAACCTGGTAAATTCCAATCGGGAGCCCCTGTCCCGCATAGAGAAATGCAAGGCAGATCAACCTCAACCACTTGGAATCGTCAAGCGAGGGGAAACGAGGTAGTATTGCTGACATGTTTAAAGCCCGTGTGTCACCGGGTCAAGCATCCATGCCAGGGCAAAGATGTCAAATGCATCGGCTTGCTGGCGACTTGGAGGGTTTGAAGTGAACGGGCAAGTGTCATTGGATGTGGGCGGGTCAGAGGTCAGATATTCATAAGGGCTGACGCAAACATCTGTGTTAGGTTGCCTACCGAGCCTAATGGCGAGTGAAAGGGAACGTTTTGTCAGAACCTCAGGGAAAAACACCGACTATTGGTTGGGATGTCATTGTTCATAGTTGTGCAGGTATTCTCAGCCTGGTGCTTGGCGCATTCATGTTTTTTGATGGATTCTCCTGGGCCATACATGGCTTCTCAGCCATGATGTTGATGTCTTTTGGTAGTGCATTATTGATTAGTTTGCTAACCCATAGTTGGGTGCAGGGACATTTCCTGGCTATGTTTCCGGTGATCGGAGTTGCATTAGGGTACTGGGGTTATGAGTGGGGCTTTAGTTTAGCTTACGGGTTAATTTGGATCGCTTTTCTGCACTTCTTATGGCGAGGCTACCAACAGGGTGCTGCATCAAAAACCGAATCTGGTTAGACTCGCGTTTCTGTATAAGCTTCTATTGATCCTATTTGCATTGCTCTGATAACCGCACTGATAACCGCACTGATAACCGCACTGGTGATCGCTGGCTAGCTCAGGCTACATCGTGTTTCTGATGATAGGTTTCTGATGATGGGTTTATGATGATAGAACGCGATGAAATACCCAGCGAGGCATAGTATTACCCGCTCGCTGGGTATGTAGGGCGTTAGCTGGCGGGCTAGTCCATGATTTTGATTAGAAGCTCATCGGAATGCTCAAGAATGTCGAGTTTTGCGTCCATGAGCTCGTCGCTAAGGATTTTATTGACAGCGTTATATTTCTTGCCGAAGTCCGTATAGTCCTTAAATCCACAAGACATATAGTGTCCTAAATCTGATCCCCAGGCGTGGTGATACAGATTACACTCGCCAAAAGCACGACTGAACACATCAAACAGTTGATCCGCTCTTGCCTGGCGGTCGGCTAAACTCAGGTAAGGGCCAAAGCGCCAGGTCATATAGGCAACTCGGTCCGGAGAAGCCTTTAAATTCCGTTGCTGAACCTCAAGTATGTTGTCGCTATGAGTGGCAAAATTCTGCGCACCAGTGCCGGTTCCTGCGGCTTCGGCTTTCTTCATAATGGCTCCGAATTGATCGAAGTCATTAAAGTAGCAGAACGTATAAAAAGCTCGTTGAGAACCGTATTCGTGTTTGTAAAGACCGCAGTTATTGAAGCCAAGGGCTTCCTGGCCCTTCTGGTAGGTAACGAGTTCAGCCTCAAGCGTGTCAGGATCCTGGCCATAGGCAATTTCATAAATAGAATGCAGGACATAATGATTACTATCTGCTACGACTTCCTCATGATGATTAGCCCAGCTTTGCCAACTCCAACTCAGAACTGCGAATACCACACTCAGCTTAAATAGCTTCATTTTGTATCTCCTTTAGTTGTTATAACTCTCAAGGTAACTTGCTTAGGTCATTCAGCCAAGGTTTGTTCGATTTTGGTTAGAAGTTTTATTGGTTTAAAGAATGGAGCCGCGGTATCAGATGCGAGCTGGTGTAAGTCTGCGCCAATTCTTGAGTCTTGAGTACCAGAGATAAAAGGCTTTTCTGCTGATTCAAGGGTTTGTGTAGCTCGATTTGGGTAGTCTGAGATTTGCTACGCCTGTGTGGTTTCGATATTGCTCATCTCAGCGTTGAATGATAACAACGCTTGCCATACTGAGATTCATCTGATCAGGAGGCCTTATCCGATGGTTTCCCATGTTATAGTAGGCGTGAAACCTCTTGGATAATTGGTCTGACCAGTTTACCATAAAATCTCTCGACTATGAGCAACGAGTAATGCAAGAGACATGGCGATGGTTTGGCCCGGCTGACACCGTGACCCTACAACAAATACGCCAGGCTGGTGCCAGTGGCGTCGTCACTGCTCTTGATCATATCAAAACGGGGGATATCTGGTCGCTTGAAGAAATCAAAACCCGGCAAACGTTACTGACTCAAAACGGGCTCGAATGGACTGTAGTAGAAAGTGTGCCCGTTCATCAGGATATAAAACTCAGAAACGGGAACTACCAGGCTTATATAAACAACTATCGGCAAAGCCTTATTAACCTTGGGGAAAGGGGGATAAAACGAGTCTGCTATAACTTTATGCCGGTGGTCGACTGGACTCGTACAAACCTGAACTTTGAACTTGAAAATTCATCTAGCGCGCTACGATTTGAAATGTCAGATTTTATCGCCTACGACATCCATATTTTAGAGAGAGTCGATGCTGCATCTGACTACAGCCAGGCCCAAGTCGGTAAAGCAGCAGAGCGTTACGCAGGTATGGGCGATGAAGAAAAGATGCTTCTGGAATCCAATATCATAGCCGGTTTACCGGGCGGCGAAGGCTCTTATGACCGGCAGGGCATTAAGGCGGCAATCGAAGCATTCCGCGGGATCGGTACCGCTGGACTCAGGCGCAATCTGCAGTTATTCCTTGCAGACGTCATTCCAGCAGCGGAGGAAGCCGGCGTCGTCCTCGCAATCCATCCTGATGACCCACCTTTCTCTCTTTTTGGATTGCCCAGAGTGGTTTCAACAGCCCAGGATGCCAGGGCGATTATCGAATCGATACCCAGTACCAGTAACGGCTTGACGCTGTGTGCCGGTTCCTATGGGGCAAGATCAGACAATGACCTTGTGGCCATGGTTAATGAATTCGGCCCCAGTATTCATTTTGTGCACCTTCGTAACATCCATCGGGAATCGGACGGCTCCTTTTATGAAACAGAGCATTTAGAGGGTGACAATGACATTGTCGGTATCATCAGTGCTCTGTTGAATCAGGAATCAGCTCGTCGGCTGAATAATAGTCCTCTGGCCGAGATTCCAATGCGCCCTGACCACGGACATGCCATAGGTGATGAGAAAAACGATCCCACTGTCCGTCCGGGGTACTCGTTTTCGGGTCGCCTCAAGGGTCTGGCTGAATTGCGTGGTGTTATCCATACTATAACGACATTGGCGCGGCGAGGTTAACCTAGACCGATGCTCCATCCTGATCGCCTGTTACCTTCTGATCCTACCACGCGTGATATTGCACGAAACTTATATGCGCAGGTAAAAAATCTGCCGATTATCAGCCCGCATGGCCATACTGATCCTGCCTGGTTTGCCGATAACCAACCGTTCGGAAATCCAACTGATCTGCTCATAACACCTGATCACTATATTTTTCGAATGCTGTTTAGCCAAGGTATTTCGCTGCAACAATTGGGTATTCCGCCAGTGGGAAGGGAAGCTCAGACTCATACGGACCCGAAACAAGTCTGGCAGATTTTCGCCTCGCACTACCATCTCTTCAGGGGCACACCGTCACAACTCTGGCTGGATCATGTATTTGCGGAAATATTTGAACTACCGGAGCAACTGAATGCGGACACGGCTAATGCTTACTACGACCGTATTGATGCGCTTTTGCAAACACAGGACTTTCTGCCGCGTCGTTTGTTTGAACGGTTCAACATTGAACTACTGGCAACGACTGAATCCCCCTTGGATGACCTTAAGCATCACAATGTAATATTAGAGAGTGACTGGACGGGCAGAGTCATTACCACCTTCAGGCCGGATCCTGTATTGGATCCGGAGTTCGAGGGTTTTAAGGCCAATTTATCGACTCTGGCCTCTATCACGGGAAAAGACACCTCCTCCTATTCGCAATATCTGGAAGCATTAAGCGTTCGCAGGGCTTTCTTTAAAGCCCACGGTGCTACTGCATCTGATCATGGTCATCCGACGGCCGGTACCGCAAATCTTTCCAGATCAGAATCCGAAGCGCTCTTTGAGAAGATTTTTAGAAGTGAATTTTCAGCAGCAGAGGCTGAATTATTTCGCCGCCAGATGCTGACTGAGATGGCCGCTATGAGCCTGGAAGACGGCTTAGTGATGCAGATCCACCCCGGGTCCTATCGTAATCACAATAGTCATCTCTTTGAAACATTTGGTCGGGATAAGGGGGCCGATATTCCTGTGCAGACCGAGTATGTCAAGGCGCTAAAACCCCTGTTGGACCGGTTCGGCAATGAACCCGATCTCTCGGTTATTCTATTCACCTTGGACGAAACGGCTTACAGCCGTGAGTTGGCGCCATTAGCCGGGCACTATCCGATACTCAAACTCGGGCCGGCCTGGTGGTTTCATGACAGCCCGGAGGGTATGCGTCGAATACGGCAACAGACCATAGAAACTGCCGGGTTTTATAATACGGTTGGTTTCAATGATGATACGCGGGCATTTCTTTCCATCCCGGCTCGGCACGATATGTCTCGGCGAATAGACTGTGGTTTTCTCGCTGGACTGGTTGCCGAACATCGAATGGATGAACAAGAGGCATGCGAGGTGGCTGAGCAGTTGGCTTACGGTCTTGTCAAACGCGCCTACAATCTCTAGTGCAAAGCCGACTGACTGAAAGCAGCTTACAGCGACTCGACTTTGCTCGAAGGCCTGTGTACTCCCGTGGCGATATCAGCCCTGGTATTCTCCACATCGGTTTTGGCGGGTTTCACCGCGCCCACCAGGCAGTCTATACCGAGGATATTTTGGATTCCGGCGATCACCGCTGGGGAATTATTGGCGCCAGCCTGCGCAGTACGACCATGCGAAGTCGGCTCGCACCGCAGGATTTTCTCTACACCCTCTGTACCAGGCATGCTGATCATAATGAGTACCGAGTGATTGGTGGAATAAAAGATGTGCTTACGCTATCGCAACATCAGCAACAACTCCTTGAACTGATTGCATCACCCAAGATTCAAATCATCACGCTAACGATTACCGAGAAAGGTTACTGCCTGACATCAGGTGGAGAACTTGACGAAGCACATCCTGACATTCAAAAAGATCTTGGTAATCCGTATTTTCCAATCTCCGCACCAGGACTGCTAGCCAGAGGCCTAAAGTATAGAATGGAGGCAGGCTCTGGCCCGATTAGCATCATTAGCTGCGATAACCTATCACGCAATGGTCGCAGTACACGCCAAGCCGTCACCGGAGTCGCCGGTTTGTTCAGTGCTGAAAATGCGAGCTGGATAAGAGACCACGTGAGCTTTCCAGACACGATGGTGGATCGGATTGTGCCGGCGACCAGCGAATTAGACAGCGTCGGCTTCGAGAGAGAAACTGGTATGGAGGATAGCGGCCTGGTGATATGCGAACCCTTTAGCCAATGGGTGATTGAAAGTAATATCGCCGGTGAACGACCGGAGTGGGAGCGCGTCGGCGTGCAATTTGTAGATGACGTTGCAGTCTACGAAGAGATCAAATTGCGGTTATTAAATGCTAGCCACTCAGCGTTGGCTTATCTTGGCCTGCTCGCAGGTTATGAGTATATCCACGAGGCCATGGCAGATCCCTTATTAGCGCGATTCACGGAATACCTGATGGAAAAAGAGATAAGTCCGTTGATTCAACCGCCGATAGGGTTTGATCTAAAGCAATATACTCAAAGCATTCTCAAGCGGTTTGCTAACCCTGCGATCCAATACCGCACAGCTCAGGTGGCAAATGATGGTTCGCTAAAACTGCAGCAACGTATCTATCCGACCCTCACTGAATATTTGCAAATGAGCGTCGGCGCGCCTGGCCTGGTATTAGTCGTTGCTGCGTGGCTGCATTGCCTGACCACACCCGCATACGCTTCCTTATTTAGCGATCCAGGTGGTGAATACATCAGGAGTTACTCCGGAGACAACCTTCCCCAATTACTGACTTCTGAATCAGAAACGCTGGGTATGATCTGGGGAGATGAGGCGTTTAAGGGGCAGATCAGGGCGGTAGCGGACGACCTGAAGCGGAATAATATTCACCCTATGCTACAGCGGGCGATGGGCAGCGACTAGGCGTTATTAGCTAGAAAAGTGTTGGGCTGCAGACGTTGTAGATGCCTCGATATGCTTCAACATGGCTTTTCTCGCGGCCTTCGGATTTCTGTTTTTCAGCGCTTTGAAGATGGCTTCGTGTTCGTCCAGCACAGGATAAACCCCTTCCTCGATAATCAGGCGATGAAAGCCCCGACTCAATCCGCTTTGACCGCGTAGCGCCCACAGCCACGCAACTGTCCTTGTAATAGGGGTATTTTCAGTGGCTTCTGCGATTAACTTGTGGAACTGACGGTCATAGGCTTCCATTTCTTGGGTTCCAGCCGTTCGGCGCATCTCATCGTATATTTCGCGAAGCTGTTGCAGTTGATCATCACTGATTCGTTCTGCTGCCAATGCACAGACTTCAGGCTCAATCAGTAAGCGCATCTCCAGAATCTCAAACGGGCCGATTCCTTCGTCGGTAACCACAGCCGGTTGCTGCAGGTTTTGATCTGCGACGTAGATGCCTGAACCGGTTTTGACTTCAATGAGTCCAGAAACTTCAAGTGCTACCATGGCTTCCCGGATGGACGGGCGACTGACCTTAAGCATTTCTGCAAGATCTCGCTCCGATGGCAGTTTGTCACCAGGGCTGACATCGCCGCTCAAAACGAGGTCGGCAATGCGTCTCGCGACTCGAACATAGAGGCGCTCCTGACTAGCAATCGGTTCAAGATTAACCACGTCTATCCTTCTCAGTTATTAATTGTCTGGCCTTACTATCTGCTATTGTCTAGCCCGTAGACCTGTGTTGCTTGCATAAGGTCGGTAACCAAACCTGTTTCTGTACTACTGCAGGTGGAGGATTATCTGTCCAAAGGATGAGCAATCTGTACTACTAAAGTGATCTCTCTCCCACTCCACAATGAGGTGAATATCAGAGGCTGGCTCTGTTGACATGACTTGTTCGATCATTCTCACGGCCAGCCCAATGCCACCCCTGTACTGTATAGGACACTCGAAATCACGACCACGACACACAGTATCATCGCGCTATTGTATACCAATGCTCTGTTGCCAGTCGGCATATCGTTACCAAGATAATCGCTCCGATTATTTAATATCAACCAGCCGACATAGGCAATGGGTAGGAGTAGCCCGCAAAATGCAGAAGTCGGCAAAATAACGTAAGGCCCCATACTGGACCAGAGAAACACGCCCAGCACAGCAGGCGTGGGAATCAGGCAAGCCAGTCGATAGGCGGTTGAATCTTCCTCGAGATTAAACATCTCCATGGCAGCTGCACCGCAGGTGAGCATGTGCATGACCAGGGACCCTGCAGCCATGCCAAGAACGCCCAATGGAAAGATGAGTCGACCAACCAGGTCGCCCATGCCGGCTTGCGCGAACATGGCGCCAGCCTGTGCGGGTGCAAGCCGGTTTTGAATTGTGCTTTCGCCATCAAAAAGACAGGCTGCAGCGGCAATTGAAATCAGACTGGTAATAACCAGATACGGAAGCACCAGTCCGAGCACGATATCATATCGCGCCAGTTCTTTTTCTTGTGGTCCCCAGCCGCGGCGCAGGACGGTGTATCCATAAACAAAAGTCATGTTGATGCCGACTGCTGTGCCCAGCGCTGCCATCATAGTCGTCACGCCAATCCCGGTGTCAGGCAGTGAATGAGGAACAAAACCCCACAGTACATCAGACCAGTTAATTGAACCATTTAGGGCCGCACTGATCACAACCCAGGCAAAACTGGCAGCGACCAGGGCACTGAGTATTTTAATGCCGTTCTCAAACAGGCGAACACCGTGACTGCCTTGCCCATAGTTCCACACCGTCGTTGCGCAACCGATCCATACCATTACTGCCAGCGCAAACAAATAGACCTGCCTGCCAGTAGCTTCAGCTTCATCCTTTAAGGAAAAGCTGAATGTCACCTCTATAGCTTCCTCCAGCATTCCGGCCGCCAGAGGGTAATGGGAAAACCCCCAGACGATGCTTGAACCCAGTGCGGCGATAGCCCACAGCCACGCCAGGCTCGGCGAAAGATGTTGTTTCATGGCAACGAACGGTCTTTGACCCGTAGAAAGAGTCTGGTGCGCCAGCGCAAACAACATGATGCAGCCGATAATCATTGCCACGGGTTGTATCCAAAGAAATTCGAAGCCAAACAGGGCACCGATGGATAGGGAGGTGATGGCTGAGCCTCCGCCCAGTGTCATGGCACCCTGAAGCCAGCCGGGGCCGCCACTTTTAACGAGGTGATAGATTGAGGTCATCGGTAAGACTTCTCCATATCAATTTCCACTATAAGGTCCTTTGGTTTGCGAAGAGAGGCGCCTGCTATTTTTTCCTGCAGTCTGACTTCGTATTCATTTACATCAATCGGCAATCTAACAGTCTCGTTTTTCCAGGCAGACAGTAAAATTCCATTTGCTAGCTGTAAAGAACCAAGTCCTTGTTCAGCTGGCGTCAGCAACTCACTGCCAGCTTGCAGCGAATCAACAAAATTCTGTAATACCGCAGCGTGTGGGCTGGATTCATCGGTGATTTCAATGACCTCTCCCTTAAAGGCTGGCATACCGAACATCTCATGAGTGGATTGACAATGTGTTCGAACGTTTTCGCCGGCCCTAAGTACGTTAATGATGCCGTCTTCGAGGATGAGGCTGCCGCTGTCACCGATAATTTCCAAGCGGTTTACCCCAGGAGCTTCGCCACTGGATGCGGTTAATGTTCCGGTGGCACCATTTCTAAATGTCATGATAGCGTTCACTTCATCTTCAACATCGATGTCATGGTGCTTGCCAAAGCCAACCTGGGCTGTGATCGAGTCTGGTAAACCAACCAACCACTGCAGTACATCCAGGTTGTGGATGCACTGGTTAATCAAAAGGCCGCCACCTTCACCAGGCCAAGTGCCCCGCCAACTGCTCACTTGGTAGTAGATATCTGGCCGATACCACCTGGTCATGATCCAGCCGATGCGCTGCAAATTACCGATGACACCCTCTATCAGTAATTGCTTTAACTTCGCGTAAGCCGGATGAAACCGCTGGCTTAGCATGACGGCAAACTGAAGTTGCTCAGGCACCAGTGCCAGAAGTCTTTCTGCTTGATGCACAGACATGGCAAGCGGTTTTTCCATCATGATGGGTAAGCCCCGCTGAATGGCTTCCTGGGCCATTTCGATATGGTTCATTGTCGGCGTCGCGATGAGAACGGCATTGATGTCCGCACTGTCTAACATCTGCCGATAGTCTTTAAAGTGGGGTACACCTGTAACTAGACCAGGAGCTGACCTTGATGCAGTTGCCGCAAGCTCCGCTCCAGTGATCTTGCCGGAAAGCAATAACTGAATGTGCTGGCTACCGATATTGCCAGTTCCGATTACACCGAATCGAACAACCATCTAATCAGATATGCGGGGTAACTCAATCCCGCCCTGCATGGCCACTCGAACAGCCTTGACCGTTCCAGTTTTACCCCAGATGAATTCGATTCTGAAATCGCGTGGCTCAAAGAAGAAGTGATCTTTTTTTTCTTCTTGCATAGGCCCGTTAAAGAATACAGATTGAACCATTAGTCCGCGGCCATCATAGGTAAATTTCAGTGTGAAGCCGCCGCCTCCGTAAGTGCCAGTATATTGGCGATAATGGGTATTGATTTCTATCTCAGCGAGTTCTTCTGCAGTCCATAAATTTGATCGATCGGCGGTTTCATGTCGCACCTGCTGGATGAACCCTGGCTCGATAACTCTCCCTGAATGACCCCAGGTTCGATGCAGATAAGTCAGTAATCCACTGGTGGTATCATCATTGAATCCTTCTAAACCGGCGTGCCCGGGCATGACTTTATCCCAGGCTTCACCTTTAACTGTAATCGGCCCCTGCATTCCATGCAGTACTATTCTGGCGAGTTTTTCACTAGGGCCCGTGACCCATTCAGACTGAACCAACGGCGGCGCCAATGAAGCGATGCCCTTACCGTCACCGCCATGGCAGATAGCGCAGCGGCTGAGGTAATAGGCCTCGCCTAATTCCTTTCTACTTCGTTGTGCCGGGGATAACGGGATCGCGTTTTCGGCAAGGTCATCGCCTTTCCAGGTAAAAGCACTTCGAACCTTCGATATGGCAGGCCAGATGTCATCGGGTGGGTTGGCAAATAAGCGATGCTCATCATCGAGCACGACTCGTTTGAAGGATTTATCTCGTGTAACTTCGAACAGACCCGCCAATAGGGTTTGCTGCAGCCAGGGTTGTTCTTCGCTCATGATATAATCTAGAAGCAGTTTGCCCTTTTGCGGTGAAGCCCTGAATGACTGGCTGATTAAATCCTTGATAAAGTTCGTCGATGTTTCCTTCGTCTGGTTCCAGCCCAGGGTTGAAATTGCGTTAATAAGCGTTAATTCATTCTCGCGACCAGCGGCCTGGATGGCGGTTCGCTCCAAACTACCGGGATCCCCCTTCACGAGGCGGCTAACTAGATATTCGATGACTTCCTTACGGTCATTATTATCCGCCAGATACATAGTAGCGTGATGTGAGATTAAGGCATGATCGGACTGGGTCGCCAGGTTCAGCAATGTTTCGGTAGAAAGCAGTTTATAACCCGCCCTCATAGCAGCAATTTGAATGATGGGGCTATTGTTGTCTAGCGCTTTTGCCAGGGTTCGGCGATCGAGTGCACCACGACCTTGCAGCGTCCAGATCGCATGCAGAGCCGCATTTTTGTTATCGCCCGCTGCAAGTCTGCGTAAACCATTGTCAATACCTCGGCCCTTGGCGACTAGTAGTAATCTCTGCGTTGTATCTCGAACCCAACCATTGTTACTTCTCAGGAGCTTTAAGAGTTTGCGCCCACTGGCAGAAAACCGGACGGGAGCCGCCTTTGATTTGCCCTCGGTAGCAGTAATGCGCCAGATACGTCCCATACCAATGGGTTCATCCAGTCCGCGTGACAATGCTTGTGCACGTAACTCATCGGAGAGAAAAATTTGATCCTGAATAATGCCGCGATACATATCCACGACATACAGGGCTCCGTCGGGTCCCACATCGACATCTACCGGACGGAACCTTTCATCTGTTGAGGCCAGAAATTCGCGCTGTCCCCACTTTTCATCTTCGTAAAGAATATGATCTGCGCTGAGATCCAGGCCTTCGCGCAGCAGTCGCAGTTGGACCACGACATTCCCCGCAGGTTCAGCCACGAAAACATCCTGGCGGTTGGTTTCTGGAAACTGGTCTCCTCGATAGTAGGTCATGCCACTGGCGGAGGTTGGTTTGTCTAGTCGTCCGTCTGCTCTGAGCACACCGGGTACATAGGCACGATTGACCCCGGGATTGACCCGGACTGCAAATACCTGATCATTTTTACTGATTTGAGTATTGAGGCCTGGCCCTCCGGAATTACCCGCTTTGATGACAGGCTGGGCATCATAAAGATCACCGAGCAGGAAGTTGGAGTTGGTATTGTAATAAAGCAGGCCCTGATTATCCTGGGTGATGCCCCATTGCCCTCGAAACAGCGTTGGTTCAACGACAAGACTGCCGTCTTGAATCCGCATTCTCCGATTTGATTTGGCATTATAGATCCAGTTGTCGATGGCCAGTAGAAGGCCATTTTCAGCATGTTCTACATTGCCTGGTTGATCACCATAGTTTGCAAGGCTGATCTTTTTTTCACAGTCGATATCTTTAGAGGAACCACTTTGACTCGGACAGAGCCATAAATTTGGCGGCTCACCAATAAGCAGGCCCTCGTTAACAATTGCGATAGCTCTTGGCAGCACCAGGTGATCGAGCAAAACCTGGCGCTGGTCGAATTTACCATCGTCGTCGGTATCAATGAGTCTGACCACCGTACCGACGGGTTCTTTATCACCGGTACCATAGGCATCGGGCATAAAACCACGCATCTCTGCTACATACAGGTTACCGATCTCGTCCCAGGCGATGGCTACTGGGTCTTCGGTGAGTGGCTCTGCCGCCACCAGTTCAATGTTAAAACCCGGCGCTATAGAAAAGGCTGCTAAAGCATCAGAGGGGCTCAACTCTGGTGCGGGCGGTGTTTCAAGGGAGAGATAGAACGGTTCTTCCTCGGCCCAGGTCAGATGAGCCGTCAACAGCATTAAGACTATAGCAAGGGCCTGCAAGGCTAGAATGTCATCTGGTTCAAATAGGCATAAGAGCGTTCAATGGATTGCTCTGGTGCTGGCGGGTTATCCCGTTCGACAAAGAAGTGCTTGGTACCCTGGGCGATGGCTTTGCGAGTAAATGCTGGGAAATCAATTTCTCCATCACCTACATCAGCAAAATCACCGTTGTTGTCAATGTCCTTCATATGACAGCTTGGAAAGCGGCCGGCAAAGCGGGTCAGGTAATCATCAAGATTCCCGCCACCTTTCACGACCCAATAGGAATCCAACTGGAATCCAACTTTCCCCGGGTCTGTCTGTTCCAACATCAAATCATAAGGTACGACGCCTTCAATGGGCTCAAGCTCCCAGTTGTGATTGTGATAACCGAATAAGATGCCATGTTCAGAGCAGAGATCTCCAGCCTGGTTTAGCAGTTCAATATTTCGTTTCACCTGATCCAGGCTGGTAAAGTGTTCGGCCATCATTGCAGGTAAATTAAGGTATTTCTGGTTCAGGTGTTCAGCGTCACCAATAGCAATGCGCGTATTCTCGAGCAGGAATTCTGGTTTACCGCGCTGACGAAAAATTTTATAGATTTCATCCCGGGGTAACTGCAGCGTCCCTTCTGGCAATGCCGGCGAAATCCTTCCAACCGGCGCTTTGAGATTATTAGCTGTCAGCAGCTGTTGCACATATTTCGCTGGTCGACCGAGCAAACCCATGGCAGAGAATTCGACCTCGTTGTAGCCAATCTCGGCAGCCCTGGCCAAAGTTCCCTCAAAGTCTTTCAACATCAGCGACGTGACGGTGGAAAGTTGCAAGCCGATATTCTCGAGCCTGGCTTTGGCGACGATTTCCTGCCGAGCGAGATCCTGACTACAGGCGCCAAGAAATCCCGATGAAAGAACCATGCCCGAGGTTACATAAAGAAAATCTCTGCGCCGCATAACGGTATCCTGTCGTGTCCTAGAAATTGAATCCTACCTTAACACCAGCGTAAGATTGAGCTTCTCTGGGTAGAACATGGAAGTAGACAGGAGTCCCACCCCAGAGTCCACCCACATTGCCTATACCCGTGACGAATTCTTCGTCTGTTATGTTATTGGCGAACAGGGTGATTTTATATCGGTTATTTTCCCTTTCAGCAAGGCCCAGACTCAAGTTCAGTACACCATAACTTCCCTGTTCAGATCCAGGGTCCGCTAGCAGTGAAAAATTAACATCACTCTGATACTGGTAAGACAGATTGAAAAAGCCATCAAATGGCATGGTACTCAATGGTAGAAAGTACTCAGCGCTAAGGGTCATTTTAACATCAGGGGAATTGTTCAAATCGGCACCAGCGAGATTCTGGTCTGATCGGCCCGTCAATGCATTCGTCTCGCATCCTTGAGCAGCGCTTTGTCCGCTCCAGCAGTCTGCACCGGGGAATGACTTGATCTCTGCATCGATGTAGGCCAGGCCTCCTACTAGCCTGAGATTCTCGGAAATAAGGGCCTGGAAATCCAACTCGATACCCCAGGTGTCAAGTTGTCCAACATTGGCGATGCCGAGTTCGATCACGCCATCGACGATACGCGCCTGCTGGGCTTGGAAATCATCGTAACTTGCCGAAAAGATCGTTGGATTCAATTGCAGTCGGCCATCCATGAAGGTGCCCTTGAAGCCAAATTCAAAGGATTGTGAATCCTCAGAACCTACCGGATTGTCCGACGTGCTTTGGCGGAAACTCGAGGAGATATCATAACCTTGGCCCTTATAGCCAATCGAATAAGAAGCAAACCACATTAAGTCGTCTCTGGCATAGTGTTGGAGGCTGATCTTTCCTGGGGTCGCGGTTTCGGTATCATCGCCTCTGAGTTGCACACCCGTCAGGGCATTGTCAAAGTCATGGGATATTTCTTCACTATTTAATCTGAGGCCTGCTGTAATGTCGGTCCGGTCACTCAGGCTCCAGGTGCCCTGAGCGTATAGCGCGACTGACTCAGTACCGGTTTTAGCAACCCAGTCTGCCGCGAAAATAGGACCGCGAGCAAAGTCCCGGTCGTACTGAATGTCGGAATAAAATAAGCCGACAACGTATTCAAAACTGTCGGATGCGGGTGAAACCAACCGAAACTCGTGGGACAGCGATTCCAGTTCGAAGCCGCCTCCTTGGGAAATACCACCTGAAAGAGCACCGCCGGTAAAAACAGCCAGCAGATCGAAGTCCGTACCATCGACGTCTGTTGTGACGTCATAGCCCCATTCCGTATAAGAAGTGACCGACAAGAACTGATGTTCGCCCCAGTCTGCTTCAAACCGTAATGCGACGCTATCACTTTCTGACGCATCCGTTGTTGGGTCATCCACGGCAACGGAACTGTTGTCTTCTGAAGGCGTAACACTGGTGAGCACGGCAGTACTTGGAAAGGCACCCAGAAAGGCGGCATCTGCTGGTACATCCCGATAGGGCCTGTGACAGCAGGTAGATTCAGACTCGCTATGTTCGACACTCAATGTCGCAGATAGTGAATCGGTCATATCCCAGACCAATTTGCCTCTGACGCCGTTGGACTGGCTGCCATTGACATCCGCATTATTGGTTACGTTTTTTATGTGGCCATCTGATCTGTCTTTGTCAAAGGCGGAAATGCGGAAACCGACGGTGTCGCTGAGGGGGCCACCAATCGTTGCCGATATTGAAGTTTCATCATCGTCGGTCTTGCTGCCCTGAATTTTGCCATTAAACTCGTCTCCAGGTGAATTGGTGACGATATTAATCACTCCGGCTGATGCGCTCTTACCGAACAGGGTGCTTTGCGGGCCGCGCAGCACTTCGATTCGATTGATATCGGAAAGATCAGAAAATGCCTGGGCCGAACGAACGACGGCAACATCATCAACGATAATGGAGACGCTGGGATCGATATTGGTGCTGAAGACATTCGTGCCGATACCGCGCAAACTGAATCCACTGTTTGTTGCCCAGTCGCCCCGATTCATCGTTAATGAAGGAGAAATTCGGGTGAGATCCGTATACTCATCAATACCCATGGCTTCAATCGTACTGGCATCCACGACATTAATCGCAACGGGCACATCCTGAACGTTTTCAGCACGCTTAGTCGCGGTTACGATGATTTCTTCGATGGTTAGCTCTGCAGCCGTCGAGTAAGTGGCCAACAGAGCTGTTACGGTACCTAAAAGCACCCTGATTATTAGTATTCTGTGCATATTTCCCCCTGCAGGCATGATATTTTTGTTTGAAAATTGTTAACGGGTAAATTGGTCAAGCCACTTTGCCAGTAGACCACTTTAATAAAATGGATCGCGATAAGCAACTGTATTGCTTGTTTGCTCTGTTGGGGTGTTGAACCAGGACAATATGGCGCTGCAAGCAGGGGTTGTCAGCTAAGGCTGTTTGTCATGAATTGTTGTTGGGCGCGGTGTCCCAGGGCTTTAAAGATCCCTCTGACAACAACATTGCTTTGTCAAAATGTGTGCGATCAGACACCACCTTGGGCCTGTGTCAGTTGATGCGTGTCGGGAGACGGCAGACTGCAGGGTATGAAGGACATCTGAAAAACCGATATTGATAGAGTAGTTTGGTAGCAAGGTCTGCTGGATAAGGCCTGTGGTGATCCGTATCCAGGATGGTGATTTAATTGAGGTTGATTGGCACTATCGCGCCATACTGCTGAATGACCTGAGCCGCATAACGATGTCCATTGACTGCTGCTTTTAGTCTCGACTCTCCATTCATCCGTGCACACAGGTAGCCGCCATTGAATGAATCCCCTGCACCGGTTGTGTCGACAATATCATCTACGTTAATAGCAGGGATTTCGATAATTCCCTGATTAGCTTCTACCAGAGAACCTTTCCCGCCCTGTTTGACAACCGCTTCGGCCACTCCCAGGTTAGCCAGTGTTTCAAATAGGTCTTCTGCTGCGGGCAAGTTAAACAAGGTCGCGTCGTCCTCGAGCGTCGGTAAAGCCAGATCGACCTGCTGGTAGAAATCCTTGTAAACGGCATGAGCTCGTTGCTGGTTTGGCCAGCGCTCTGGCCGGTAATTGCTGTCAAAGGCAATCAGGCCTCCCTGGCGTCTGAAGTCAGCCAGGAAGCCAAGCAATTTATCCAGCGCAGCATCCGCATAGAGGGATAAGGTCACCCCGCTGAGATACAACAGATCAAATTGCCTCAGTTCAGCAAATAACTGGGTCGACTGTTGCGGGTCATCGAAAAGTTCGCGGGCGGGTGAATTGTCGCGCCAATACAAAAAGCTGCGCTCTCCAGCAGCGTCGGTTTCAATCATATATAGGCCTGGTAGCCGGCCGGCCACCTTCCTGACATGATCACAATCTATACCCGCATCGTGCCATTGCTGCATCATCCAGTGGCTCTGTGGATCGTTACCCAGGGCGGTAAAGTAGCTCACCTGTTGGCCTGAAGCAGCAAGATAGAAAGCAGTATTGAGTGTATCACCGCCAAAAGACATCTTTTTTAGGTCTGGTGACTCAGGATCAGGTGAGGACAGTTCCAGCATGCATTCACCCAACACGGCAACGGTTTTAATTGTTGACAAATCCAGGGGCGATTTAGACCCATGCTGTCGTAATTGTTTCTTGTCAGTCATTGATATGAACCAGAAAAAGCCAATGTTACGCTATTACGCGCCTAGGGGAAGCTGTCTTAATACGGATTCAGATCACTAAATGAGTCTAACCATGACTCTAAATTAGCATTGTTGAACTTGCTGTCGTAAGCCCGGGTCAGTATAAAAACCAGTCGCGTATGAGTCCTGAGTCTGGCACCTTTGCTGTGGTATTTTTTTAGTGTCTGGCAGGCTGTCCCAGTGCTGCCATGCAGAGTAGATAGCCAATGGGGCCTTCTCAATGTTTGTCTCTGAGCGTGTGCAGCGCTATATCCGCCGGCGCATCAAGTGGCAGGAACAAACAGACAACAGCGATCGAAATGACAACAATAACCGACCAGTAGCCTAGTCGAATAACCTGGCCGTCGAGCAGGGATGTGGAATTCAAGACTTTTCTCCCTATTTTAGGATTTGTAAAATCACACCCGCTTTTTAACTAGGTGCTCGTTAATAAAGGCTTGAGTTGCCTTAGTGGTGTCGACTGCGATCTGCAGAAATTGGCAATACCTCCAGCAGGGCTACTCTGCAAGAAGCTCGATTCCCAGGCTTGACCCGGTCATAAATTCCTTTGTTCGCAGTTTGCCTGGTCTAGTGCAACGCTCCTAGCTGCATACCAATGACGTGTAAGCATATGGGCATACTCAGGCATGTCTGCCTGTCATCAAAGGGCTTCTCAGTAATGGTCTGCACGATGGGTAATTTGAGCTTTGTACCTCAAGGATGATTTCGCAACATTTAACCTGTCGATTGACGTGCTAGGTTATTTTGTCTGGCGTGTAAACGTTGCCTGGATAGCAATGATAATTGAGAGAGGCTGGCCCTGTCACGGCGAACCCAGTGGCGGTCAGGTAGGTAGCACCAGGGCCTAAAACGATAAACCGCAGGTTAGTTTTGAAATGCTATTGTTGTACTTCATGGCGCATCCATTCGAGCGGAGAAGTCCCAGGAAGTCAAAGAAATTGGCTTGATCTTTATTGCGTATTCGTCTTCTTTTCGGCTTAACAGCCATCTCGACAGGCTCTCATTTCCACCCTGTAAGTATTTTCCGATGACTTTTCCCAGGATCTTTCCAGAACTATCATCTATCAGTTCCGTATCCGCTTTGCCTCTGACGCCATGATAAGGGAGTTCATTGGTGGCAACTTCGAGGCCTATTTTTGGGTTGTTCTTTAAGGCTTTTACAAGGTAGGAATTTTTGTGAGAGGCTGACCACAGTATTCCATCTTTATGGACGAACCAAAGTGAGCAGATGAGTGGATAGCCATCAGTTTGATTGCAGGATATTCTCAGTGGTGTATCAGCCCGTTCCAGGTAGTTCAATATTTGGTCTTCTGACCAGGCGCTTGCCTTAAGAATTTTCATTTTCCAGCCTTTGAAGTGAAGTCTCAGAACCTAGTGCATGCAGTAGATAACGCGATATCGAAAACGAAATCGTCGCGCAGTTTATCATTAGCCAATCCCAGTCACCATAGGTTCCAACATTCGTTGCTAGCAACCGCGGTGAGTTTAGGTCCGCTCGCTCTGGTGACCCTGTTGGTGTGCTGGCAGCGCTAGTCTTGGAGAGGTGCCAAGTTGGAATGGTTGGGCCCATCTATCATGAAGATAGGGCGCTGAAGAACGTTGCGGTTAAGCTTCTGGGTATGTCTGGGCGTATTTGAGCCAGTCCTTAGAACCTCTGTTCAGTCAGTATTGTCAGAAAAAAGGTAATCACTGCAGTTCTGTGCGGTTTCTGATCCCACTCCGTCATCGTTTACTGGTTAAATGACTTGTTCTTCCGGACAACCCACTCGAATTTACTTGGTTGGTTATAGTCAGTGCGGATATCATATCAAGCGGACTTTAGGCAAAATGGCATAGTCAGCGCTTTAGAAAGGAAGGAAACCAGTAATGAAAGATGAATTTGATGATATTGGTGGGCACATCAGTAAAGAAACCGACAACTACACCGTCAAGGATAACTATGTCGGCGAGAATCTTCTGCTCAGTAGTACGCACCTATTCCCAGGCAAACAAACTGCCGGGCATAAACATCTTTTACAGGATGAAATTTTCTTTTTTACGCAAGGCTCTGGTGAGATTTACCTAAGGCACCCTGATGAAGGGCAAGGTGAACAAGAAGAGTTCCACGAGGTTAATGCACAAGACATTGTCACAGTGCAAGCCGGGACCTTTCATCGTGTCCACAATAAAGGAAAGACCAAGCTGAAATATCTACGCGTGATGAACCGGCCCTGAGAGGTAAATAGGCGTTAGAATCCCGGTTTCCTGAAGCAAAGATAAGGTTGACATTGGCCGTGATTTTCTCAGATTTGATCTGGGCAGATAAATCAGACAAAACAATAAAAACAGCAAAGCCAGAGGTCAGCGATTGCCAGGATGCTGGTCAGGAGGCTCGCATCTTGAGATCGTAAAAGTCGTCCAGCCCTGATGTTTTTTAGTATTCTCCTAAAGTGACCAGGCGTTTGAGAGTCGTTATTCAAACGCCTGGACCCACTCTAGCTGGCAAATTAAAACTCCAGGCGAACGCCGACCTGGTAGTTTCTGCCCGGTGCCGGGGCAAAGTCTTTAATGAAGGACGTGTGATGACGCTGTTCTTCGTTGGTAAGATTTTCTGCGATCATAAACACACCAAACTCAGTATTACCCAGCAGCCAACGCCAGTTTAGCTGCAGGTTGACATCATAATAGCTGTCAGTGGCTAGCTGGAATTCAGGGACGTCGGCCTGATCAGCAACATACATCAGATCCAATGACCCGGAAAAATAGCCTTGCTGGTAAGTCAAACCAGTACCGATTTTCCAGGGCGGGATTCGGGGTAAATTGTCGTTTCCAGATATATCCAGGGAAGCGCTGACAACATCAAATACCGCGCGTGCTTCCAGTGCACCCTTTTCCCCTTGCCACACGTCAGCGACAATACTAAGGTCTAGGCCAACAAACCGGGCATCTTCCTGATCGAATTGGAACACAGGCAGTTCATCCTCTTCCTCAGCGGTCGCCCGCTGGTATATAAAACCAGAAAAATTGGTGTAATAGAACGTGGCATTAATTTTCATATTCTCATTTTCGTAACGCCAGGAATTTGACAGGTTAAAGGCAGCCTCCCTGCTGAGATTTTCCTCGCCTGACTCAAACGCATTGGTGACCAGGTGTGGGCCATTCGAATACAACTCATCGCTGATCGGTGCGCGAGACGAGATGTCCAAAAGAAGGGACATATCCCAGCCGTCAGTCACAGGCACCAGTGCCCCCAACGAGCCGGCGTAAGTATTGAATTCTCGGTCGCGGCCTACAGAGGGTTCGTGGCTCACGCGTTCAATACGCAGTCCGGTTTCCAGTTCGAACTTATCAAAGGTTCGTTCCGCGATGATAAAGACACCAGAATTCCGGCTATCAACGGGTGGTACAAAGGCTTCTTCGCCCACCGCGGAAAACGAGCGATGTGTATGCTGAACACCCAGGGCACCGCGCCAGGCACCCGTTTCAAATGTCATTTCACCGCGAAGCTCATAAGCCTCGTTGGTAAAATAGGTGGCTATTTCCCCATTTGGCTCAATCTCTACATGCTCATAATCATTGACACCGAGGCGAATATTCAGTGAGTCAAAGCCTGCCAGGGGATTATTTAGTGCGGCTTCAACATCCCAGCGGGTTTGCTTCATATCGAGGTTGGGTTGTCCTTCTTCCTCATCTTCTGCTTCGTTTTCTTCATGAGCGTGGCCATGCCCGCCCGGTAATCCGTAGAATGAATCGAGTTGGCTGACAGCAAAGCCGATGAACCCCTGCTCGCCCACGAATGACGCTCCGAAGGCAACCGACTCTGAATCAAATGAGCTGCCTGGCAAGGTACCATATGCTTCCTCTTCTTCATGTTCCTCTTCGTCGTCATGCCCTTCTTCTTCCATCGCTTCCAGTGCTCGAAGCCCTGATGATTCAGCAAAGCCAGGAATTTCGTAGTCATCGCCATCCTTCTGTGAAGCATCTATATGCCAGGCGAATGAGCCTGCACCGCCATTTAACTTCAGTGCACTGGTTATACCATCCCAGTTATCATGGTAACGGCTTTGGATACCACCACTGATGGCTTCATCTGGAACACTATGCGGTATTCGGCCGGTATGGACATCGACTACCCCACCGATAGCGCCTGAACCATACAATAAGCTACTAGACCCCTTAAGGACCTCAATGCGTTCGGCAATAAAAGGGTCAACAGCGACGGCATGGTCTGCGCTGGTCACAGAGACATCCAGGGTGTCGATTCGATCTTCCATTATCCGGACACGAGGCCCGCCCAGGCCATGAATGATCGGCCGGCCAGCCACCGTACCGAATGAGGATGAATGAATACCCGCTTCTCGTTGCAGGGTCGCGCCGATATTAGTGGATAATTTACGAGCGAGTTCATCGCCTGCCAGAATTTCCACGGCCTGAGTAAGCCCTTCTCCCGATAAAGGGTGGGCAATCACGATGATTTCTTCTATGTCTCTTTGTTCAGCCAGGGATTGGAAGGTGAGCGTTAAAGCTGCCAGCCAGAATAAAGTTCTGGTTTTCAAAATAATTTCTCCTGATATCAATATCAATGGTGCTACCACACTGGGTCATTACCAGCGTCGGGTAGCGAAAAATGAAATGATTCAGGATCTGGGCGGGGCTCTGGTCGGATAGTAGCGCAGACCAATTGGCGTGACCGATGAGTGAAAGCTTTCTGAAACTTCACCGTTACCCCGGAATGCTACTGGTAGAATGGCCTGATTTAGCGCTGACGCCTGGTCACCATGCCCGCATATGAGACACTCGGAAGTATCACTACTATCCACGTGTATATGCTGGTCTGTTGCAACCTGGCCAGTCAGCGCCAACAGGCAGAACAGCGCTAATAGGCTCTTCTGCATCTTGTTGCTGCACTTGTGCCAGGTTGTAAACATGTGAGTTCTCTTCAGAGATCAGCCGGATATTGGATGGAATGATCTGCTATGTCAACCCGCTGTGTTTAAATCCCAACCTCGCTGCTGACGGCCTATTTTGTGAGCCTTTAAAGCAGTAGATGGTTTTTTTAAGTGATCAAAAAATGACTATGTCGGCTGTTTTGAGAATAGCCGATCGGCGTTTTCGTATATTTAGCTGGTATGAGGAGATCTAACTGACGGGTTCTTCTTTCCCTGCTCTGGTCGCTTCTGCCATGGGGTAAATTCTTGGCCCTATTTAAGCGCGCTCTCCCTTATTATTGCTCGGCCATGACTCGTGCCAGCGCTTCCGGTGTCCGCCACTTTCCTCCTCTTAGGCGAAAAACATAATAAAGTGCGGTTACGAGTATCATTGCTACAAATACCCACCATGCAGTTTTAGGGCCCATATCCAGAACTTTAATAACGAAATACTGAATAATCAGCATTAACCAATGCAGCAGTATTGAAACCCACATCAGCCAGCGTGTATCTCCAGCCCCCCTAAGTATGCCGCCAGTAATTAAAATGATCGCATCAGCCATGACGTAACTGGCCAGCCCTATCATCATGAACGTGGACAAATTCAATATACCTTCAGAATGTGGGCTGTCGACTAAAAATACCGCAACTAGAGGCTCTCTTAAGATCACAAACAGAATCGCTAGGATGCTGGAGTAAACCAAACCAATTAGGAATCCGGATATCATCACCTCACGCATCCTATCCAGATTATTTTCGCCGACAAATCTTCCAACCATACTGATAATTGCCACATTGAGGCCGATCATAGGAACGAATGAAACAATATCCCAATTAAATACAATCGCTGCGGAAGCTGCTTCAACCACACCGTAGGACTGGAACATGAGTAGAAACAGATTGAAAGCTGCGACATTCAAAAACATTTCAATACCAGAAGGGACTCCCAGCCTCATATATCGATTAAGAATACCTCGGTCGAGCTTCAGAGATTGGTCTACAGAGTATCGGCGGCGGTGGTCTCGCTGGAAATAAAAAGCCATAAAGATACCCAGGCTAACCATAGAGCTGATGATAGTGGCATAGGCAGCGCCTTCGATGCCCAGTTCAGGAAACTGCCATACGCCGAAAATCAGAGCGTAGGTTAGCGGTATATTTATGGTCACACCAAGCGTATCGGCTATCATCACCGCCCGGGTTTTTGCAATCCCGGCGAAGTAGGAAGCAAAGCAGGTTTTTAGTAACCCAATCCCGGAGCCGAAGATAAGAATATAAAAGTATTTTCGCTCCAGGATTTCAAGCTCCGCCGTATGGCCCATGAAGGCAAACAACGAGCCAACGAAATAACCAATCACCAGAAGGGTTGGGATAAAGCCTAAACACAGTATGAGCCCCTGGGTAACAACCCGGGTGCACTTTTCCAGTTCTTTTTTCCCATAGTACTGCGCAACCAGTGCATTGGCGTAAGAGAGGATGCCAATAAATAATGACATACAGAAGAACGAGGCAACGCCGCCACCCAGGGATGCAGCCATGTGGGTTGGGCTGAGGAGTGACATAAAGTAGCGATCAGTAAAGATCATGACCGCAAAAGCACCTTGTGATACCACCATTGGGTAAGCAATGGTTAACAGTTCACTGAGGGTGCTTTTTTCGATTGTTAAGTACTTGTACATTTATTTAGTAACCAATTAATTAGCAACCAGTGCTGCCGGAAACCATTCGCAGGCAACGACCTCATCATGGCCTTCGTAAACTCGCATCCCTAGTATATAGGGACCTTCAGGAACCGGTAGCCAGTTACTTATCTCGTCTGGGCGCTGGTGACTTAAGGTAATAGTCAGGCTACCGTTTTCGGCCTAGCTTAGCCCGGGTGTTCTGCCGCAGGTAATATGACTGACATCTGCGAAACTCCTGGGTTGCGACTGGGGACGAAGGTTAGGTGAATGATAAGCCACTCGCACCCTACACTAGGTCAACGAGTCAATCTACCTTGAAGATGCATTTCCCGCTGAGGAATAGAAAATCTATGGAAATGTGACGCCATAACCGAGAATATCCTAAGGCAATTTCACTTAACTTGGTGCTTGCAAAATGCTGGTCGCTGCCATCGAAGTGACTTTCCCTGCTCCCAGAAGCACGCCCGGAGTTGTGATTGTTCCGGTCGGCAAGCGGGCATCTGCATTGTTGTCGCCTCCTGGCTTCAGATTATGGACTACGCTTCTCTTTAAAACGGGTCTCTGGTAGGACGTTAATCCCATATTCAATGCGGAGGTCAGCCAGTTTTTTGTCCAGCATTTTTACAGTGACGGCTGCATGGGGTTATTTCCGGTGTATTTTTCGTGCTCGAAAAAACCAAATGCTGAAAAACTGAGATAAGAAACTAAATATTATTTTGATTGTAGCGATGAACCACCCGCCCGATAGGGCCTCGCCCTGCTTATTAAGACGCTGAACATCTTCATCTGCTGCGTAGTCTTTAAGCTCCTGAAGATTTATTGTCGTGCCGAGGAGAGTCCATGGTTTTAGCGCAGTTTCGCCATAGATGGAGGTGTCACATCCGAACATGACGTGGGTTAAGTCGTGATTAAAAAAGCGCTTTGTCTTCATTTTAGAGCAAGCTTACACCTCGGGATTATTGGCATAGAATTCCTCTAAGCCCTGTCGCAAAGTTAGAGCGCAGTTCTGAACCATAAATTCCATGCTGAACCCTTCTCACCGCTGTTGGCATAATAATGCCAACCGTATTCGAAAATCATAATCATGTGCACTGCTGTCTGGGTACCCCTAGCCGTCCGAACTGGCTCAATCAGTTCTGGATATCGTTTCCTCTGCCAAATAACGTCGTATTAGGTATAGTTGATCTATGAAAAAACTAATACTACTAATATCTGTATTTCTAGCCGTGAGTGCCTGGAGTTCAGAAAAAGAAAAACAAAGCTCCATTGATCAGGCGATGCAGGTTCTGGATTCTTTTATGTGTTCATTCAATGCAAGAGACATGGCCCGGTGGTCAGATACGTTGAATTATCCGCATGTAAGATTAGCCGGAGGGAAGGTTACGCTGTGGCAGACGAAAGAGGAATATTCTGCGATTAGTGTATTCCCTGGACTGGTATTAACTGGCTGGGATTATTCTGCCTGGGTGTCCAGAGAGGTAATTTTAGTGTCGGAAAATAAAGTACACATCTCAACAGTATTCCAACGTTTCGATGAAGAGAATAATCCGCTAGGGAAATACCAGTCTTTATACATTGTTACTAATGATGCGGGTCATTGGGGTGTGCAGGCTAGATCTAGTTTAGCGCCTTAGATCTAGAAACAGGGTTCCTGGCTGAGATTTGCATAGTAGTTTCTAGTGCCGCGTGGTTTATTAGTGCTGAATGGTCTTTTAATGCAGAGTGGTTCTTTAATAGTGGTTCTTTAATAGTGGTTCTTTAATAGTGGTTCTTTAATAAAGGTATGATGTTGTGGTCAGCGGTGGATTCGCGGGTGCGACGTTTCGGCTACAGACACGAGGATTTTTATTCGCAATTATCTGGCCCTGTGAAATCTTTAGAGGCTGCACCATAGAAGAAAGGATCTAAGGGGCTGGCAGGTACCTGGCCGGCCTGAATAGAGACTTGAATTCCGAAGCGTACATTTGGGTAGACGGAGATTATTTCGCATAGAAGACGCGCTTGTCATCATCAAGGGAGATCATCACCCTGAAGTGCCATTGTCCTTAACCTGACCTGCCGCTGGAACACCTGGGATGAAATTTGTGCGGGCACGAAGTCGTGTTCTGATTAGCCGGCCACCGTGCAGGAGCGAGCTTGATCTTCGCCGATTCTATTTTGCCAGCTCTATCTGGAGAGCAAGAACAGGAATAGATATCCAGAAACAGTGCAAGCTGAGCATTGGGTTGTTGAGCGAGAGAGACAAAATTTGCGTTGGCTATCTGTTGCGAGCTTGTTAACGATGCATTGGATCGAACCTTACAATTTATGAGCACCAGGAGATAACCATGGGTCTACTCGACAAATTTGAGCGTTATCCGCTTACCTTCGGCCCGACGCCGATCGAACATCTACCGCGGCTTACTCAAGCTCTGGGCGGTAATGTAGAAATATACGCTAAACGTGATGATTGTAATTCTGGTTTAGCCCTGGGCGGCAATAAACTGCGTAAACTTGAGTATATTGTTCCGGATGCCATCGCATCTGGTGCGGATACCCTCGTCTCCATCGGTGGCGTGCAATCAAATCATACCCGAATGGTCGCAGCGACCGCGGCAAAAATAGGTATGAAATGCCGCCTGGTACAGGAAAGCTGGGTGCCACATGATGATGCCGGTTATGATCGCGTCGGCAATATATTGCTCACCCGTCTTATGGGTGCCGACTCGCGCATTGTTGATGACGGTTTC
>Ga0233433_10000777_pt1 | contig 33034 bp, 30 predicted proteins | sample SI_122_August201_5_FD_179868 | JGI IMG/M metagenome (GOLD analysis project Ga0233433, IMG submission 179868) | Seawater microbial communities from Saanich Inlet, British Columbia, Canada - SI_122_August2016_100_MG | ecosystem: Environmental > Aquatic > Marine > Inlet | place: Canada: British...
CTTGAGCTCACGAAGAATGTGGCCGGTGAGACGAGAACCCGTCATGCCGAAAGGATGGCCGATTGAGATTGAGCCACCATTGACGTTGTAGATCTCGGGATCAATTTCCAGGGCATCCCTGCTATATAGGCACTGTGAAGCGAAGGCTTCGTTCAGTTCAACCAGGTCAATGTCGGCCATGGTCAGGTCATTGGCTTTGAGCAACTTGGGTACGGCAAATACTGGTCCAATACCCATCTCATCTGGCTCACATCCAGCGACAGTCCAGCCGCGGAAGTATGCCATTGGCTCAAGTCCAAGTTGCTGCGCGCGTTCAGCACTCATCACCAGCGTCATGGATGCGCCGTCAGATAGCTGTGATGCGTTACCAGCAGTTACTGTGCCGTCTTCTTCGAATACGGGCTTAAGGCTCGCAAGTCCTTCAAGCGTCGTTTCAGGTCGGTTACATTCGTCACCGACACAAACGCCATCGACGATTTCAGTTTCCTTGGTTTCCTTGTTAACAATCTTCGCGTACTTGGTCTTCATCGGTACGATTTCGTCATCAAACAAACCCGCCTGTTGTGCTGCGGCGGTGCGCTTCTGGCTTTCAAGGGAAAACTCGTCCTGGTATTCGCGTGATACGCTGTAGCGCCGAGCCACAACTTCAGCAGTGTTACCCATCGCCATAAAAATGTCTGGAGACTTCTCCCGAATAGTCGGGTGAATGTCTGATTTTCCCGGTGTTTGTCTTTGATTGGCTGAAATGGACTCAACACCACCCGCAATCATGACTTCTGAACAACCACTCGCGATCTGGTTAGCCGCAAATGCGATGGAATTCAGGCCGGATGAACATGCCCGGCTGATCGTGGATCCTGCCGTGGTAATGGGTAGTTGCGAAATAATCACTGCGAGTCGTGCGATGTTGCCGCCTTGCTCACCGGTCTGGCTTGCTGCACCGACTATAACGTCTTCTACTTCGACAGGATCCAACGTTGGGTTGCGCTCAAGCAGGGCATCAATGCAATGCGCCACCATATCGTCTGGTCGGGTCAGGTTGAAGGTTCCCCTGAATGATTTAGCCAGCCCTGTTCTTACACTATCTACAACGACTACGTCGCGCATACTCTTCTCCGTCTGGAAGCTTAAAAAAGGGGGGTATTGTGCCTATATAGAATGTCGGCGACAAGCGCCTGACAACTAGGGGCGTAGAGCGGGTTTTTTGCTGTCCCGGTGGATAGATTGATCTTGGTCGGCAAATACATAATAGTGCCGACTCGGAGAATAATAGGTATCCACAGATGACGTACTTGCTAGCGATCGACCAGGGAACGACAAGCACCCGGGCTATTTTGTTTTCCAGTGAGTTTGAGCCCCTGGGTGTTGCACAGCAGGAATTTGATCAGCACTTCCCCAATGATGGGTGGGTAGAACATGATCCAGAGGACATCTGGCGGTCGACGGTTGATGTTTGCAAGGAAGTGCTTAAGCAAAATGGAGTGCTAGCTTCAGATATAGCAGGTATCGGTATCACCAACCAGAGAGAGACCACCATCGTCTGGGATAAGAAAACCGGTGAACCGGTGTACAACGCTATCGTCTGGCAGGATCGTCGAACTGCAGGTTTTTGTGAAACCCTTATCGATGAGGGGCTCGAACCCTGGGTTACCGGCAAGACGGGGTTGTTGCTAGATCCGTATTTCTCAAGCACCAAATTGAAATGGATCCTTGATCATGTCGATGGCGCGTTGCAAAGAGCGCAATCCGGGGAGTTGCTGTTTGGGACAGTAGATACCTATTTACTTTGGCGCCTCACCGGCGGCGCGAGCCATAAAACTGATGCGACCAATGCGTCCAGGACCATGTTATTCAACATCCACGAGCAGAAATGGGACGAAGAGATTCTGGCCAGGCTAAATGTGCCGCGAGCAATGTTGCCCGAAGTTGAAGACTGTAGTGCAGATTTTGGTTACACAGATCCGGACCTGTTTGGCGCAGCGATTCCAATACTGGGCATGGCAGGTGACCAACAGGCAGCATTGATTGGTCAGGGTTGCTTCAAAGAGGGAATGACCAAGAGCACTTATGGGACGGGTTGTTTTGTGATCATGAATACTGGCGGTGAAGCCATCGAGTCAAAAAACAAACTCCTGACAACGGTGGCATACCGTATTAACGGCAAGGTTACCTATGGCCTTGAAGGAAGCATCTTCGTGGCAGGTGCTGCGGTACAGTGGCTCCGCGATGGCCTTAAACTGGTATCGAAGGCATCAGAAACGGAATCTATTGCCAGGGCACACTCGGCAAATCATGGTGTTTATCTGGTCCCGGCTTTCACAGGATTGGGTGCGCCGTATTGGGACCCCAACGCCAGGGGTGCAATACTCGGCCTGACCCGTGACTCTGGGATTGCCGATATTGTTACTGCAACGCTCCAGTCAGTGTCTTTCCAGACGCAGGATTTACTGTCTGCGATGCAGCAGGATGGGGCGGTGCCAACGATTCTCAGGGTTGATGGTGGTATGGTCGAGAATAGCTGGCTTACGCAGCATCTTGCAGATGTCCTGCAGTTACCAATAGACAGGCCTCGCGTTATTGAGACGACCGCATTAGGCGCTGCCTATCTGGCTGGGCTAAGAGCGGACATATTTGCTGAACTGGACGACGTTGCAGCGAAATGGCAGCTGGAACAGCGATTTGAGCCTGTTATGCCGCCAGAGACCGCTGCGGGCCTATATGAGGGGTGGCAGAGTGCGGTCGCCAGGGTAAGAAGTTAACACCCGGTAAAGGCGGTTACAGTAATATCCCCATCGGCTCATATTCCCCGATGTTTGGCCCAGCTTTTACCGGTTCTAACCGTCAGCGATTGAAGGCGTAATGGCTGACCAAAATGAAGCGCCCGGCGAAGCTCTGGAGTCTGCTGGGCAATGGCTGTTCGCTCAAGGTAACTGCCAGGGGACTATATAAATCGGTGGGGCTTGGTATCATGAATCGATCTCTAATCTATTGTAGCCATGGACTATCGCACCACCACGAAACAGGCCCTAAGGTTGAACGCTTTGATAAACGCTAATATCGAAAGATCCTGGCTTTGCCAGATTCAGGATTGTTGTGGTATCGATAGGCTATTGTTCGAACAAAATGGTCGTTCCCGGCAAAGTTTGCCCGGTATGAACCAGGGTAAGGCAGTCGATATCCTCTTTAGTATTCCCTCTCGTGGAAAAGATAAACACTTCAAGCGCAAAGGTCGGGTCGTTAGCATCATGGATATCGGCATCAAAAGTCGGACTGACAAAAAAACATGCCTGATAAAAAAAATGCCTGGGGAAAAGCATGCCTGAGAAAAAAACCTCAGCGACGCTCCTTAGGGGTAAGTTAAAGCCCGTTGATGCCCGAAAAATTATTGCGTTGCTGCGCAAAGCAGCTTCCCAGATTATTCCGGAGATGAGCCAGACGATATTTTCGCATATGGACACGGAACTACTGGAACTGGCCAAAGTTGCCGAGTCCAATACGGAACAAAGCGAATATTTTGAAGCAATGTCGTCCCTCGAAAAGGCGAAGAAGCAGGTAAGCCAGGATTTTTTGAAGGAAATTCTTAGTCAATTCGACGAGCCGAGGAATCTTGAAGAATTAATTAAAGAGCGTAAGAAAAAGACCGAAGCGAGAAAAGAACAGTCCCAGGAGCAGGTGAAACTTTCGTTGGTCAATACTGAAGAGTTTGAAGCCTGGTTGGCAGTCGAAAATACTATTTCCCGCGGCGAACGAATGTACGAGAAATTCCTGTTTGAACTGACGCAACGAATGGGAATGATGGTTCCGTCCTGGAAAAACAAAAACGCAAATCCCCTGAGTACAACAGTGTTCACCTATGCTTTTGACCACGCCATGCACAAAGTAGATTTGTCGAAAGAGATCCGCCAGCGTGTTTATTCCGGCTATGAATTAAAAGTACTTCCCCTGTTCCAAAAGCTGTACATTTCAACCACCGGGCTGATGGAAGACGCCGGCGTCTTTCCGAAGCTCGATGAAGATTACGTTTCGCCTATGCCGGTAGATTTGTCAGATAAAGCAAAGCCTCACTCGCCCTCAAAACGAAGAAGCTTTTCGAGTTCGAGGCATCGGCCAGATGCTCAGCCCGAACCTGCCGGCCCGCTGGCAAGCGATGATCGAGTTCCAGTTGCCCCCTTTCAGCACCCGAAAAAGATCCTCCGAACGAACGATGTCGGTGCAGCGATAAAGAACATCTACAGCTCTGTCCGGGAGTTGATGGCAGTGAAAGATGGCCAAACAGAAGCGTACAGTGATGATGAGTATCTCGAGTTAGATGAAGTACAGGACCTGTTAAGTGCGCTTGAAGGCGAGATGCATGAAGCAAACGGGGCCCGGATGCCAGTGCGGCAGCGGCTCCTTGAAAACGCATCCCGGGCGGGAGAACGTCGAGTAGATCCAGCTACCGTGCAGACCCTGGAGGTCGTTGAGAACCTCATTGACAGCATCGAAGATGATGCCCTGCTAATGGACAACACCAAGAACTGGATACGTAAGCTGGAGCTTACCCTTGATAAGGTGGCGGCAAATAACGGCGACTTCTTGAATGAAAACAATCCTCACCGCAGTCTGGATGTCATCAACCAGATAGCCCTTCTGGGTGGTGCGGGTTCCAACAGTGCGCGGCGTGTGGTTGATGAAATCATTGATGAGATCAATTCAAATTACGATGCAGACCCTGAAGTCTTCGATCGTGCTTTGACGGAAATGCAGCCCCTGGTAGATCAGCTGAACCGAGCCTTCACCGGAAATGTCCAGAGAACCGTTAAGGCAAGCCTGGGTCAACAAACTCTGCGGAATGCCCAGCGAGCTGTCCTCTCGGAAATGGATGAGCGTTACGCTGGCCGTGAAGTACCAGAGGTTCTTTACAAGCTCTTGATGCCGGGCTGGAGGAACCTGCTTGTTAATACTCATTTGCGCGAGGGCCACGAAAGCGTTGAATGGCAAAAACACGTTCAGACCCTGGATCAGCTTTTTCAATATGTGGATAAAGATAGTGACCCGAAGGCGTCCCCTGATTACATGCCGCCGGAAAGTCTGTTACAGCACATCGAGTCGGGTCTGGATTCAATTGCTTACGAACCAGGCCAGAGAATACCGCTGATAAACTCTCTTAAGCAGGTGCTCTTTGGTGACAAGCCCGTTTCAGAAATGCCTACGGTTGCCTTCAATCAGAACACCATCGCAGAGAAACTGGGTTTCGAAGATGTATCTGCCCAGGAAGAAGCCCGCCGGGTGCTGCGTGAACAAAACGAAGCGGACGCTTTGTGGCAACGTTGCTTTGATCGGGCTCAACGCCTGCATGTTGGAACCTGGGTTGAGTTCAGGACGGAGCAGGAGCCGGAGATATCCATCGTTGCCTGGGTGAATACGGATGAGACACGATTCGTCTTTGTGACTCAGCGCGGAGTTAAGTCCAACGATATTTCCGTCGAAGGCCTGGCTACGATGATCCATCTGGGTCAGGTTAGAATTCTTGAAGAACCAGATATTCCGGTCACCGAGCGTGCATCCCATCGGATGCTGCAGAACATGCACAACCAACTGACACACCAGGCTACGCATGATGACTTAACGGGCTTGATTAATCGTAAAGAATTTTCCAAGGAGCTTAAGTCGGCGCTGGATGTGGCCAAGCGCAATGACAGTATTAATTTGTGTGCCACCCTGGATCTTGACCAGTTCAAGGTTATAAATACCGCGGGAGGCCCTGCCGCCGGAGACAGACTGCTGATTACCGTCGCAAGGATGCTGGAAGACAAAGTGCGCACCTTCGGTGCCAAAGTAGCAAGGTTAGGAGGCGATGAGTTTGGACTGCTTGTTAACGACTGCGGCCCCGAGGTTGGTGCGGCGCTGAGCAAGGAGATTTTAGATTCAGTCAAGGCGCTACGGTTTGAATGGGAGGGTGATGTGTTCTCCCTCACAGCCAGTATTGGTCTGTACTACATGCATAAGGATACAGACTCTGTTAACAGGATTGTGAGCAGCGCTGATGCTTCCTGTATTGCAGCCAAAGAAGCGGGTCGTGGTCGGATTCACGTCTTCAAGGAAGACGATATCGAAATGAGCTATCATCAGGAGGTCATGGAGTTCGTATCACATATCGACAAGGCGCTTGATGAAAATCGGTTTGAGTTGAACTGTCAGAAAATTCAGTCGATTGATGCAACCTTTGGATATTGCCACTACGAGGTTCTGCTCACGGTTCTTGATGATAACGACACACCACTGCAACCGCAGGATTTTATTATTGCCGCCGAAAAGTTCAACCGCATGGGTGCGCTGGACCGATGGGTGATTCGAAATACCTTTAAGTTCATCGCTGACAATATTCTTAAGCTGGACCATCTTGGTATGTTTGCGATCAACATATCGGGGAATTCTCTGACAGAAGACGATTTCATGGAGTTTGTGCTTGAGCAATTTAATGAATTGCGATTGCCGCCTTCAAAAATCTGTTTTGAAATCACAGAGACAGCTGCTATCGGCAGGTTGGAGGACGTAATTGAGTTTATGGAGCGAATGAAGATTATTGGTGTCAGGTTTTCACTTGATGATTTTGGCACCGGGTTCTCTTCCTACTCCTACTTACGCAACCTCCCTGTGGATTACCTCAAGATCGACGGTATCTTTGTCAAGGATATTAAGAATAACCCCAGTGATTACGCGGTGGTGAAGTCCATTAACGAAATCGGGCATTGCATGGGAAAGAAGACGATCGCAGAGTTTGTCGAAGACGAAGAGACCCTCGAAATACTTCGTGAGATTGGTGTCGACTATGCCCAGGGTTGGGGGGTTGGCAAGAAGATGCCTATCACGGAACTTCTCAATTAGGCACTAAACCGCTTCCACCAATTGGCAGACTATGTCACAAATCTGTTCTGCTTCGTCATCTGTAATTGTCAGGGGTGGCAATAATCGAATGACATTGTCTGCGGCGACATTGATCAGGATCCCTTTCTCAAGGCCTTTTGCCACCAGATCTCCGCAGGGTGAATTGAGCTCGATGCCAATCATCAAGCCCATGCCGCGGATATCCTTTACGCAGTTAAGGTCGCCCAGTCGCTGCCTGAATTTCCCTATCATGCGATCGCCTAGTTCTCCCGCACGGATGGCCAGACCTAGTTTTTCGATCTGCTCTACAACGGTAATAGCCACCGCGCAGGAGAGAGGATTACCGCCAAAAGTTGATCCATGGTTGCCTGCGCCAAGTACCTCGGCAGCCTTACCCCGGGCCAGACAGACTCCAATAGGCACCCCGTTGCCAAGGCCTTTTGCAAGCGTCACGACGTCCGGTTTGATGCCAGATGACTGGTAACAAAAGTACTGGCCCGTTCTGCCGTTACCCGTCTGGATTTCGTCCAGAATCATCAGCCAGTCGTTTTCATCGCAAACCTGCCTGAGGGCGGCCAGATAATTCTGGTCAGGAACCTGAATACCGCCTTCACCCTGGATAGGCTCGACCATCACGGCGACCACGTCCTTGTTGTGTCCTGCGATCTGGCGAACGGCCTCTACATTGTTGTAGGGGACACGGGCAAAGCCTTTTACCAGGGGCTCAAATCCGGCATGGACCTTTCTGTTCCCTGTGGCGGTGAGCGTAGCCAGGGTACGACCATGAAAAGAAGAATCTGCAACGATAATAGTCGGTGTCTCGATCCCCCTTTTGTTGCCGTAAAGTCGGGCAATTTTAATAGCGCATTCGTTTGCTTCAGCACCCGAGTTGCCGAAAAACATGTTATCCATGCCAGAGATTCGCTGCAGTTTTTCAGCGAGTTCTTCCTGTTTAGGAACGCGATACAGGTTTGAGGTATGAAGCAGCTTGGTGGATTGTTCGCTAATGGTCTTTGCAACTTCGGGGTTCGCGTGACCCAACACCACAACGGCAAGACCTGCGAGCGCGTCGAGAAACCGGTTGCCATTTGTGTCGGTCAGCCAGGCGCCGTCTCCCTCTACAAAAGAGATGTCCTGTCGTCCATAAGTTGGCATGATAGCATCAGGCATGGGGTTCTCCGGCCTTGGGAAAAAAGGGCGATGATAAACCAGATCTATGAAGCCGGAAAGGGTGACACACTGGCGCCGGGCGAGCTTATTCCAGTTGGACAGCTTATTTATTCCAGTTTGTTCAGGAATGACTTGCCCATCTGTGCTTTAAAAAGGGTAAAATCTCTGACAGATTAACCTTGACCAACAAATGGGACGAAGAAATGGAAATCCACGAAACGATCCGCGAGCAAATAGCCGCTAACCCGGTATTGCTCTATATGAAAGGCTCGCCCGACCAGCCACAGTGCGGATTCTCGGCGCAGGTAAGCCAGGTGCTGATGGCATGTGGTGAGCGTTTTGCCTACATCGATATTCTGGCGAACCCGGAAATACGATCTCATTTGCCTGAAGTGTCGGAATGGCCGACCTTTCCGCAGTTGTTTATAGCCGGTGAACTAGTCGGTGGCTGCGATATTATCGTCGAAATGCACGAATCGGGTGAACTTCAGCCGATGATCAAGGAAGTAGTACCAGCGGACGCTGGTTAGTGTTTTACAGTTCGGGGCGCATCGGTATACTGGCGCACGGCAACATTTTCATGACCAATTGGTGAGGAACAATAATGAGTTTAAAAGATACCCAAACAGAACAGAATCTTAAGGATGCATTTGCCGGGGAGTCCCAGGCAAACCGGCGGTATCTGTACTTTGCAGCAAAGGCTGATGTCGAAGGTTACAACGACGTTTCCGCCGTCTTTCGATCCACTGCAGAAGGTGAAACTGGCCACGCACACGGCCATCTCGAATACCTCGAAGAAACTGGTGATCCAGCAACAGGGTTACCCATAGGTTCAACTTCCGAGAATCTGGCGGCGGCTATTGCCGGCGAAACCCATGAATATACTGATATGTATCCTGGAATGGCGAAGACCGCCCGGGATGAGGGTTTTGACGAGATTGCAGACTGGATGGAAACGCTTGCCAAAGCTGAGCGTTCACATGCAAACAGATTCCAGAAAGCATTGGACAGCATGGACGGATAATTACCGGCCAGCTGAAGTTAAAAAGCCCGCTCGGCGGGCTTTTTTTTGTCTGGGTTTTAGTCGTAGCTTTCTGCAGGTAAGCCGCCCAATTGCCGCCAGCGATTGACAATGAGACAGAACACTTCGGCGGTCTTATCACAGTCGTACTTCGCGGAATGGGCTTCTTCACTATCAAAGGAGATACCTGCCACCTGGCAGGCGCGGGCAAGAACAGTTTGCCCGAACGCCAGGCCGCACAGTGTTGCGGTATCAAACGCCGAGAATGGGTGGAATGGGTTTCTCTTGATGCCACATCGACTAGAGGCCTCGTTCAGGAAAGCCTGGTCGAAAGAGGCGTTGTGCGCGACGATAATGGCGCGCGAGCAACCGGTACGCTTAATCTCTGCTCGGATAGCGTTGAAAGAATCTGTTAATGCGTCTTTCTCCGGGACGGCCATTCGAAAGGGATGGTCGGGGTCAATGCCGGTAAATTCCAGCGCCGAAGGTTCGATATTTGAACCGGGGAATGGCTCTATGTTGAAGAACAGTCGCTCGCCGGGAACCAGATCACCCTCATCGTTCATCTGGGGTATGACGATCGCGCTTTCGAGCAGTGCATCAGTTTTGTGATTGAAGCCACCTGTTTCCAGGTCGAGTACTACGGGGAGAAAGCCCCGAAAACGATGCGCTATTGGTAATTTATCAAAGCTCAAATGGCACCGTCACTTAAAGGGGGCCGATCCCCCGTTCTTACCAGCCAGCGTACCACATCACCGCCGCGGGTAGGGACCAGCTCATCATTGCCGAAAGTCAGCGCTGACGCCACCTGCCAGTCCTGGCGAATTAGTTCGATAGAATCTTCATTACGTGGGAGTTGATAAAAGTCAGCTCCAAACTCGCTGGTAAAGGCTTCAAGGCGGTCCAACTGCCCTTCAGCTTCAAAAACTTCTGTATATAGCTCAAGGGCGGCGTGGGCTGTGTAGCAGCCTGCAGCGCAGCCACAGGCGTTTTCTTTGGCATGACGAGGATGAGGGGCGGAGTCCGTGCCGATAAAGAAGCTCGAATCACCTGAGGTTGCGGCGCTAATTAGCGCCGTCTGGTGCACATTCCTTTTTAGGACCGGCAGGCAATAGTGTACGGGCTTCATGCCCCCTGCCAGCATATCGTTGCGATTGTACAAAAGGTGGTGGGCGGTGATGGTGGCCGCCACTTTGGCGCTGGCATCCTGGACGAATTCCACCGCTTCGCGGGTAGTAATGTGTTCCAGGATTATGCGCAGTGCAGGAAAGGTTGTGCTAATACGACTGAGGATTGTGTCGATAAAAACAGCCTCCCGGTCGAAGATATCAACCTCCTGATCGGTCACCTCGCCGTGAACGGACAGGATCACGTCCTGTTCCTGCATCGCTTCGAATATGGGAAACATTTCTTCTATGGCACTGATGCCGAAAGCGGAATTGGTGGTCGCACCGGCAGGGTAAAGTTTAAAGGCGGGCGTAAATGGTGTCGCGGCAGCGGCCGCCACCATGTCTTTGCTGGTCTCATCCGTTAGGTACAAGGCTATCAGTGGTGAGAAACCTGAAGGCGCGTGCTTCAGGATTCGGTCGCGATAAGCCGCGGCAAGCTCGACACTGGTGACTGGCGGGACCAGATTTGGCATGACCAGGACCCTGCCAAAATACCGGGCGGCATCCCCCACAGTGCGTGCCAGGTATGTATCATCACGAAGATGGATATGCCAGTCATCGGGGCGTTTCAGGGTGATTGATTGCATAAGGCTCAGGTTCCAACGGGCGTTGCTATTGTAGCACCTTTGCCCACCGACGCGTGCTGGATTCTGCTGGCTGCCGGCTGCACCCGTGTTGAACCGTCAGTCATTGGAGTTCGAATTTTGCGGAAAAACCTGTAATATGGCGCCTCTTTTTTGCGAGACACTCTGAATGGCTCAATTCGACAAAGTCGTTCTATCATATTCCGGTGGTCTGGACACTTCGGTGATCCTGAAGTGGCTGCAGGAGACTTATGACTGTGAGGTCGTCACCTACACGGCTGACCTGGGGCAGGGCGAAGAACTGGAGCCGGCACGAGGGAAGGCTGCGAGCATGGGGGTGAAAGAAATATTCATCGACGACGTTCGCGAAGAGTTCGTTCGGGATTTTGTATTCCCGATGTTCCGCTGCAACACCATTTACGAGGGTGAGTATCTTCTGGGTACCAGCATCGCACGGCCTCTGATCGCCAAGCGTCTAGTGGACATTGCCAACGAGACAGGCGCCCAGGCAATCGCTCATGGTGCCACCGGTAAGGGTAATGACCAGGTGAGATTTGAGCTGGGTGTCTACGGGTTGAAGCCGGATGTCACAGTTATTGCACCCTGGCGGGAGTGGGACCTGAACTCCAGGGAATCGCTGTTAGAGTTTTGTGAACAGCATCAGATCAAGGTAGACCGGCAGCACGAAGGGCAAAAATCACCCTATTCGATGGACGCGAACCTGCTGCACATATCTTATGAAGGAGGCATCCTTGAAGATCCGTCCGCGGAGCCGGAAGAGTCGATGTGGTTGTGGTCTGTTTCCCCGGAAGACGCGCCGGACACCGCTACTTTTATCGAACTGGAATATCGGCAGGGTGATGTGGTTGCGATAGATGGCAAGGCGCTGTCACCGGCCGAGGTTTTAGCGCAATTGAATACGGTGGGTGGCGCAAATGGTATTGGCCGGGTGGATATCGTTGAAAATCGCTACGTAGGAATGAAGGCTCGTGGCTGTTACGAGACCCCGGGTGGCACAATCCTGCTGAAGGGCCACCGCGCAATCGAATCCATCACCCTGGACCGTGAACTAGCTCACCTGAAAGACGAACTGATGCCGCGATATGCATCGCTCATCTATAATGGCTACTGGTGGTCGCCAGAGCGCAAGGCGCTGCAGGCACTAATCGATGATTCACAGGAGAACGTGAACGGTAAAGTCCGGCTCAAGCTATACAAGGGCAATGTGATTGTCGTCGGCCGGGAGTCCGCCGCCGATAGCCTGTATGACGCTGATATTGTGACCTTCGAGGACGATGCCGGTGCCTACGATCAGTCAGACGCTGGTGGTTTTATCAAACTGAATGCGCTGCGACTGAAACTAGCAAGCAAACTGGGCCGCAAGCTGACCTAGGTAGCATCTGATTCAGGCCTTTTTCTGCGATGGCTGAGTTGAACCCGTACTCGAAACCTCGCGAAACTAAGACCTTTCGCGAACTTCTCCGTGCGGGTTCGCCTTTCCCTCACAAGAAACCCTTCCGAAAAAATGCAATTAATCAGAAGTTTCCGGGAGTGATCAGTCGAGTTCGGTCTTGTCCTTGAACTCACAAAGGTCGGAGATGACACAAGCGCCGCACCTGGGTTTCCTTGCGGTGCAGATGTATCTTCCATGCAGTATTAGCCAGTGATGTGAGTCCCGGATAAATTCGTCAGGGATAACCTTCAATAGCTTCTTTTCGACCTGCAGTACATTTTTCCCCGGCGCGAATTTGGTGCGGTTCGAGATTCGAAAGATGTGCGTATCCACTGCCATGGTTGGCTCGCCAAAAGCGGTGTTCAGTACCACATTGGCGGTCTTCCTGCCGACCCCGGGCAGTGCTTCCAGAGCCTCTCTTGTCCTGGGTACTTCAGAGCCGTGTTCAGTGGTGAGAATCCTGCATGTCTTGATGATGTTTTCGGCCTTCGTGTTATACAGGCCAATCGTTTTTACGTAACCCTTAAGCTTCTTGAGCCCGAGTGCGTAGATTGATTCCGGTGTATTGGCGACGGCGTAGAGTTTTTCCGTGGCCTTGTTGACGCTGACATCCGTTGCCTGGGCCGACAGAATGACCGATATCAATAGCTCAAAGTCTGAGTCGTAATTGAGCTCTGTCTCGGGGCTCGGGTTTTCGGTTCGCAGGCGCGTCAGGATCTCTACTCTTTTTTCAGCGTTCAACGTAAGGCTCCATCAATGACATTTTTACACGCGATCAGGCAACCCAGGGTCAGGAAGGCACCCGGTGGAAGGGCAAGCAACAAAAAGCCATTCTCCGCAAGTTGAATTGACATGTCCGGTGTCCCCGTTAACAGGTGAAGATTGGTGAACAGTGTACCGCTGCCGGCAACCTCACGAATGGTGCCCATAACAAGCAGTACCAGCAGGAAGCCTATACCCATCATCAGGCCGTCAAACGTTGACGAGATAATTGGGTTTTTTGATGCAAATGCCTCGGCCCTGCCAAGCAAGGTGCAGTTTGTGACGATCAGGGCAACGAACAACCCGATACGCTGGTGCATGTCGAAGAACCAGTACTGCAGGCAGAGATCTGCAAGGGTGACGAAGGTGGCGATCACCAGGATCTGGACCGGTAACCGGGTTTCATCGTCCAGGAGTCCACGCACCAGGCTGATCGTGAAGTTTGAACACGTTAAGACGGCAAGGGTCGTCAGGCCAAGCCCAAGGCTTGTCGCGAATGAATTGGACGTTGCCAGCAGGGGGCAAAGCCCCAGCAATTGCACCAGCGCAGGGTTGTTTTGCCACAGCCCATCTTTTGCAAGGTTGATTGCCGTCATTCGGAAAGCACCTCAGCAATGGCGTCGGTTATTGCCCTTGAAGTAATGGTGGCGCCCGAAATAGCATCGATGTCACCTCCGGGAGATAGCGTCCAGTCAGTGTCGTCGGTGGACCTTCCTGCAAACTGGTGTATCCAGCCAGAGACATCCAGTTCAATTTTGTCCCCGATGCCGGGCGTCTCCTCATGATGTGTAACCCGAACACTGATCACTTTCCGGTCGCTGTTTAAGGCAATCAGCAGGTCAATTCGTCCGTTGTAACCCCGGGCGGTCGTGAACGGCTCGATCGTGCCGATTTGAGTTCCTTCCCGGAATACGTCGTAACCGCTGCTGGATTGCTGCAGCTCTGCGCCGTTTACCATTTCCCGCAGTACTCGTTCTTCATAGTGACGCTGGTTTGATTCGATGGTCTCCTGCGTTTGTTGACTGGTGAACGCAAGCAGGAGTGCACAGGTAAGCGCCAGCAGGGTGGGTTTCAGGATCTTTGTGTGAATACTCATGTGGATTTCAACGTGGTTCGTTCCCGAAGGGCAAACACATGATCAATCAATGGCGAGGTCGCATTCATCAGGAGTATCGCGAACGCGACGCCTTCGGGATATGCGCCCCAGGACCGGATGATGAAGACGAGCAGGCCGATGCCCGCGCCGAAGACCAGCAACCCCTGCCTGTAGCCGGGGCAGGTCACAGGATCGGTCACGATAAAGAAAGCTGTCATCATGGTGGCCCCCGTAAACAAAGTGAATGCAGGGGAGCCAAGACTCGCTGAAGAGCCGGCGTCATAAAATACCAGTGAGAGCACCCCAAGGGTTGCCAGAAACGAAGCTGGTGTCTGCCAGGGGATCAGTTTTCGGTATAGCAGGAACAGGCCGCCCACCAGAAATGCCAGGTTAATGCTCGCCCAGGTTTGCCAGTTGCTTTCCTGTGTTCCTGCCTCTGAAAAGAACTCATCGTTGGTAGAAGCGATTCGAAACTTGTAGGCGTCAAGGGGGGTAGCAGCCGTTATCCCGTCATAGTGTTCCTGTGCCGCACCGGTGTTCAATTTTGCGGTGAAACTGTCGGCGGCGTCGGTTGACCCCGGGGCGGGCCAGTGGGACATCGCCAGGGGGAAGGAAATAATCAACATGGCGTATCCAACCATCGATGGATTAAATACGTTGTTTCCCGAGCCACCATAAATATGTTTGCCAAAGATAATGGCAAAGCCTGTGCCGATGGCCACCAGCCAGAAGGGGAGCAGGGGTGGCAGGCAAAGACCCAGCAGGGCGCCGGTAAGGGCTGCAGTTCCGTCCGTGAGTGAGTCCAGGGGGCGGGAACGGAGTTTAAGTATCAGGGCTTCGCAAATGACGGCGGTCAGAAGTGCAACGGCCACATTCAACAAGACACCAATACCAAAATGCCAGGTAAAAACGGCGATTCCGGGTAGCAAAGCCAGCAGTGTGATATGCATGATTCGGGCCGTTTTATTGCCGCTCATGACTGTCCCCATTTTTTGTATCGCTCAGGGCTGTCTTCTCGCTCAGGGCTGTTTTTCCGCTCAGGGCTGTTTTTCCGCTCAGGGCTGTTTTTCCGCTCAGGGCTGTATCCAGCAATAATTGTCGGTCTGATTTGCTGGGGCGCTTCGCAACGCGTTGGCGCGTGTTGGCAAGGCGATCTTCCCGGGCCAGGTAACGCTCTTCGGTTTCAGTGGCCAGCTGTTCCTGTTTCATTAGGTTTGTTTTTCTTTGCTTGGCCACTCTGAAAGTATGGGTAAGCGGTATCTCGCTCGGGCACACGTTATCGCACAGTCCACATACAATGCAGCTGTCCAGGTTCAGTGCGTGTGTCTGATCGCGATTTTCCCTGAACCAGTAGAGCAGTTGGGGTTGCAGGTCTCGAGGGCATGCCTCGCTGCACTGGCCGCAGTTGATGCAGGGTATTGAATGTTCACGAAATTCTGTCGGGATGTCTTCATCGGGTATCTCGACCAGGTCAATGCAGTCCACCGGGCAAGGATCCCGGCAGAGATCGCAGCCTGTGCAGTCAGCGGCGATGACCGTGTGCATCAACTGATGTGCGCCATTGATGGCATCGACCGGGCAGGCAGCAATGCACAGGGTGCACCCGATGCATTCCTCTTCCCGGATCACAGCGAGCATGGGAGGTGTGAACGCCCCACATTCGTCATCGAGCTGGAGGGGTTCACGTCCAAGCAGGTTGGCAAGCGCTGTAATGGTCTGTTCTCCCCCCGGGGGGCAACGATTGATTGCTTCACCAAAGGCGATGGCTTCGGCGTAAGGCTTGCAGCCTGGATAACCGCATTGCGCGCATTGTGTCTGGGGCAATTGTGAATTGATCAGTGTGATCAGGGAAGTCGTTTTGGGTTCCAGCCGGCCGCGGGTGATGACGAGCAGCAGCGCGGAAAACGCCCCAAGACCTGTCAGTAGTAATATGTCCGTCACCAGGTTAATCATGACATGCCAGTAAAGCCGAGAAAGGCCAGTGAAAGTATTCCCGCAGTAATCATATTGATCGCCGCACCTTTGAACGGTGCCGGAATATCTGCGGCTTCCTGTTTCTCCCTGATCGCCGAGAATACGATCAGCAAACCGGAAAAACCAAGCGCTGCCCCAAAACCATAGATAAGGCTTTCGGCAAACCCATGCGCCTGCCTGGTGTTTAACAGGGCTACCCCCAGGACAGCGCAGTTGGTTGTAATCAGGGGCACGAAAATGCCCAGCACTTCATGCAGTAATGGCTGGGTTGCGCGCATGACAACTTCCGAGAACTGCACCATGGTGCCAATAACGACGATAAAGGCGATGATTCTAAGGTACTCAAGGTTAAAGGGTATCAGCAGATAGGTGTCCAGCAGGTAGCTGATGCCACAGGAAAGGGTCAGCACAAACGTCGTTGCGGCGGACATGCCGATGGCGGTGTCTAGACGCTGACTTGCGCCCATAAAGGGGCACAGTCCCAGGAATTGAACCATGACGAAATTGTTGACGAACATGGTCGTCAATAGGATTAGCAATGCATCAGGCAACTGCTAGTTCCTGTCCGAAAAGTCGTGTTCAGTGCCTTTAAGATTCGTCATCAGAACAATATTAGTTTAAAAATCGATTACTTGGCTGGAAATCGCCACCGCGGTGTCTATTTTCCCGAGAGGATCGAGTTAATGTTAGCTGACTCTCATCCCCGGGCGGGCTCCATTATCGGGTTCAAGCAGGTAGATGTCTTCGCCGCCTGGACCGGCCGCCAGCACCATTCCTTCGCTCACCCCGAACTTCATCTTTCGTGGCGCAAGGTTTGCCACCATGACGGTGAGTTTCCCGACAAGATCCTCCGGTTTGTAAGCAGCTTTGATGCCGGCGAAGACGTTTCTTGTTGTGCCGTCTCCCAGGTCCAGTGTTAGCTGCAATAACTTGTCTGCGCCCTCCACGTGCTCTGCTTTGACGATCTTTACGATTCTTAAATCAACCTTGGCGAAATCATCAAACTCGATGGTCGGGCTTTCAGGTTCTGTGCTCACGACGGGTTCCTCTGGTGCCACAGAAGCGTCAATAATGGATGCCACCTTGTCCGGCTCGATTCGGGTCATCAATGGTTTGAATTTGTTGATGGTATGACCGGTCAGCCGGGTATCGATGTCATCCCAGGTGAGCGGCGCTATTCCAAGAAACGTTTCTGATTTTTCAGCAAGGCGAGGCAAGACCGGTTTCAGGCAGGTCACCAGTAGGCGATAGAAATTTAACCCGTCTGAGCAGACCTGCTGAACAAGGTCTCTCTTTCCCTCTTCTTTGATCAGAACCCAGGGCTTGTGTTCATCAATATACTGGTTGGCCTTATCAGCAAGGCCCATGATGTCCCGAAGCGCTTTACCGTAGTCGCCATTCTCGTAGTGCAAGGCGATGGTTTCGCTGGCATCAGAAAACTCCGCCAGGATTGGGTTGTCAGCCGTTGCTGCGAGTTGGCCATCAAACTGTTTGTTGATAAACCCTGCGCACCGGGAGGCGATGTTGACGACTTTTCCGACCACATCAGAATTCACTCGCTGCACGAAGTCATCCAGGTTGATATCAAGGTCATCGACACCGGCGCTCATTTTTGCGGCAAAGTAATAGCGCAAGTACTCGGGATCGAGGTGATCCAGGTAGGTTCGGGCATTGATAAAGGTGCCGCGTGATTTCGACATCTTCAGGCCGTTGACGGTGGCGAAGCCATGCGCGTGAACCCTGGTGGGGGTTCTGTATCCTGCGGTGTCCAGCACGGCGGGCCAGAACAGCGCGTGAAAGTTAATGATGTCCTTGCCGATGAAGTGATGGACTTCACATGTTGAATCCTTCTTCCAGAAGTCATCAAAGACCAGGTTGTTTGCTTCACAGTATTTCTGGAAGGCCGCCATGTATCCGATAGGTGCATCGAGCCAGACGTAAAAATATTTGCCGGGCGCGCCAGGGATTTCAAACCCAAAATAGGGTGCGTCCCGGCTGATATCCCAGTCCTGCAAGCCGGCATCCAGCCATTCAGATAGCTTGTTGGCGACCTGGTCCTGCAGGGCGCCGCTGCGGGTCCACTCTGTCAGGAACGCCGTGAAGTTTGAAAGTGCGAAAAAAAAGTGTGTTGATTCCTTCAGTACAGGCGTTGCACCGGATATCTTCGATACGGGGTTAATCAGCTCTGTGGCATCGTAGGTTGCGCCGCAGGCTTCACAGTTATCGCCATACTGCCCCTCGGCCTTGCACTTCGGGCAGGTGCCTACAATGAACCGGTCGGCAAGGAACATCTCTTTTTCAGGGTCATAAAGCTGGTCGACTGATCGAGTTTTGATTTGCTGAGCGTCAGCCAGGCGATTGTAGATATTCTCACTCAACGCTTTGTTCTCTTCCGAGTGGGTCGAGTAATAGTTATCGTGGCTGATCACAAAATCGTTAAAGTCGCTGCGATGTTCGGCGTTTACTTCCTCGATGAGTTTTTCCGGCGTGATTCCAAGTTCCTCGGCCCGAAGCATGGTGGCTGTGCCATGGGTGTCATCAGCACAGACGTAGATACATTCATGGCCGCGCATACGCTGAAAGCGAACCCAGATATCCGTTTGGATATGCTCCATCATATGTCCAAGGTGAATAGACCCGTTGGCATTCGGAAGGGCACTGGTGACCAGAATACGACGCTTTTCCATGAGAGTGCTATTGCTGCAGAATTTGGGGTGCTAAGTATATAGATGAAGGCCCTAATTGCACCTTGAAACATTATTTCGCTGGTTTCGAGTACTTGAATTACTTCTGGTCTCATGTGAGGCTTCCATCCGCGAATCGACCGCCTAAATAACTCGGAGATAGAAAATTAGTAACTCAGCGATTGAAAAATTTGAACTGCCCGGCGTGAACCACATTGTTGCCGTTGCTTCGGGCAAGGGGGGGGTTGGTAAATCTACTGTTTCGGTCAACCTGGCCGCGGCGCTGGCGGCCTCAGGTAAACGCGTTGGGTTACTCGATGCTGATATCTATGGACCGAGCCAGGGCGCGCTGCTGGGCATACCGGAGGGTACCCGGCCGGAGGTGAATAATGAGCTGCTGCAACCTGTGGTGGCTCATGGTGTTGGCTGTATGTCTATGGGCTTCGTGACTTCCGAAAGGACCCCTGCGATCTGGCGTGGACCCATGGCGAGCGGAGCCCTTCAGCAGTTGCTCACGCAAACTGACTGGGGTGAACTGGATTTCCTGATAGTTGATATGCCGCCCGGTACCGGGGATATTCAGCTGACGCTGGCACAACGGGTGCCGCTGGCGGGCGCAGTAATAGTCACGACACCGCAGGATATTGCGTTGCTGGATGCCCGTAAGGGTATCGAAATGTTCCGCAAGGTTGCTGTTCCGGTGATCGGCATCGTCGAGAATATGAGTACCCATGTTTGCAACAACTGCGGCCATGAAGAAGCAATCTTCGGTCATGGCGGTGGCAAGGCGGTTGCTGGTGACTACGAAACTGAACTACTGAGCCAGTTACCCCTGACACTTCAGCTTCGGGAACAGTCCGACGCAGGCGCGCCTATCGTGATTGCAGACCCGGACGCCCCCACCAGCGTCACAATTCGTGAAGTTGCCGCAAAAGTTCAAACCTTCGTAGAACAAAACATGACGAAGGCCCCGGTAATAAACATCTTCAACGACTAGTTTCGGGGCGGGCCTGCCGTGGCGGGCGGCCCGATAACAATAAAAAACCGCTAGGCTTTTGGCAGAGTCACCCCTGTCTGTCCCTGATACTTGCCCCCTCTATCGGCATAAGAAGTGCCGCACACTTCATCTGACTCAAAGAACAACATCTGGGCAACGCCTTCATTGGCATAAATTTTTGCTGGTAGGGTCGTCGTGTTGGAAAACTCCAGGGTGACATGTCCCTCCCATTCGGGTTCAAGGGGCGTGACATTCACAATGATGCCGCAGCGAGCATAGGTCGATTTACCCAGACAGATGGTCAGGACGCTGCGGGGTATTCGAAAATATTCGACAGTTCGAGCCAGTGCGAAAGAATTAGGTGGGATGATGCAGATATCGCTTTTGATATCTACAAAACTGTTTTCGTCAAATGCCTTCGGGTCCACCGTTGCAGAGTGAATGTTGGTGAAGACCTTGAACTCATCTGAGCACCTGACATCGTAGCCATAGCTGGAAGTTCCATAGGAGATGACGCGTTCACCGCTGCCCGCATAACGGACCTGTTCCGCTTCGAAGGGTTCGATCATGCCCTCTTCCTCGGTCATGCGGCGGATCCAATGGTCAGATTTAATGCTCATAGTCGGACTCAAATTATTAAGCGGGCGATAATAACACCATCGAATTGCAAAGCGTTATTCGCCAAGCGTAAATGATTCGAGATTTAGCTCGAAACCTTTGCCTTTCCCCTGCTGTTTGAGTTTTGTCAGCAGGTAGTCATGATCTTTTGCCAGCCAGAAGGTTGTTTGGCGGTCGCTGCCATGCTCCCGGATTCTTTCGAGTTTTACCGTCAGCATATCTCCCGCGGGTGTCGTCAGCACTTCCTCGCCAGCGACCCTGAACCGGTAGTGCTTGAGCTTGTCTCCGTCGGCAACGGTGTATTCGAATGTGCTGGATGAACTCTCTGACAATTTCAGGTTGGCAAGATCCAGCTTCAGCTGGTACTGGTAAGAGAGCTTATCGAGTGTTCCTGCGATGAGCTCGGAGGTTCCGTCCTCATGCAGCAGGGTCATGCTGTCGTAGTCGAAGGCGATAAAAGCCTGTTTGCTCTTTGCTAATCCCCCCCGGGTGTAGTCGTAACGGTTGGGTGTCAGCTGGTTACCGGCAAAGCTGAATTCCGAGGTTTCTGCCACTCTGGCAAGCATGGACGTTGCGGATGATGTTAGTCGGTAGTCTCCATTCTCTAATCTCTGGAGTTCGCGCACTCCTTTTGCCTTGACCGGGAATCCCTCGGATTTCGCCACATATTCTGCGCGGAAAAGTCTGGGATTAGCGACATTTTCTGCCAAAGACAGTGTTGGCCAAAGTACGATGAGTATAAGTAATGTAATTTTCAAGTTTGTCACCGACGTCAGTCCTAAAGGCGTTACAATATGCAGATGCCTGATCACAAAATAAGTTCCCTGGTCGTTAAACGATTGTTCAGTTTCATGCTGCTAATAATGCCCTTTGGTGTCGCCTATCCGGTGGTCGTGGAAGATCTCTATGTCGCAGAGGTTTTAGTCGCAGATGAAAGCTCCCGGCAACTCAGGAATGGCGCCAGGGCAGGTCTGCTTCAGGTTCTGGTGCGAGTTTCCGGGACTCTGAAAGTTGAAGAGAGCAGCCTGGTTCGCAGCTCGCTTCGAAATCCTTCTGCCTATTATTACCAGTATAGCTATGAAACGACAGATCAGTCTCTGTTGGTCGATGAAAGCGAGGTTAATGCAAAGATCCTGCGTTTGCACTTTGAGCCGAGTGCAATTGCACGGCTGTTACGTGACGCCAATCTGCCAATCTGGGGGAATAACCGACCGTCTGTACTGCTTTGGGTTGCAGTGAGTGAAGGCCAGTCCCGGAGAATCCTGGGTGAAGCAGATTCCAGTGAAGTCGTTGCGGTGCTGGTCGACCAGGCGCGGTTGCGTGGGCTTCCAGTGACTTTCCCGATTCTCGATATTGAAGATGCCTCGCGGGTTAGCGCGGCCGAAGTGTGGGGAGCCTTTCTGGAGCGAATCGATGGCGCGTCGGATCGATACAGCCCTGACTCGGTGCTCACGGCGCGAATACGCAGTGAACCGGGTGATCGATGGTCGGGTCGTTGGTCTTATCGAACCGCTGATGCCTGGGAATCACTCGAGTCGGCGGGGTACACGTCAGATGAGCTGATTCGAGGTATGGTTAATGAACTTGCTGATGAATTGGCGGGAAGATTTGCGCTGGGATCATCCCGTGCAAGGATTCGATTAGCCGTTGAAAATGTAGAAAATGTGACTCAGTACGCTGCAGTTACTCGATATCTCGAAGAGTTAACGCCTGTTGTGAGCAGTTCAATTGTCGCCTTAGAGGGTGATGTTGCCGAGTTTGAGCTGGAGACAGAGGGGCAATACCTGCAGCTGATCGAAATCATAAAGCTGGACGAAAGGCTGCTGCTACTCAGTCAAGACGAACGTAACGAGAAGTTGCGCTATCGGTGGACCGAATAATCATGGATACCAGCGCCCTTCGCTATATCCCCAACGGTATAACTGTGTTGCGTCTGATTTTGGTGTTACCCATCGCTTTTTGTATCGTCGAGAAAAACCACATCGCTGCATTTGTGTTATTTGCGATTTCGGGTTTTTCGGACGGACTTGATGGATTTATTGCCCGGCGATATGGGTGGGTATCAGCTTTTGGGAAGCTGATTGATCCCCTCGCCGACAAGCTGATGATGATGACGACTACCTTGACGCTTGCTCTGCTGGGTCACTTTCCAATGATGTTGATGGTACTGATTATTGTGAAGGATCTGACTATATTGAGTGGCGTTTTTCCTTACACGACACTGGCTGGATTCCCGAAAATTCAACCTAATTTTTTGGGGAAGTGCACAACGGCTGCCCAGATCTTTTTACTGGTCAGTGTTTTGTTGAACCTGGGTTTTCCCGGTACGCTTCCCGAGCCGTTTTTTAACGTATTTTTCTGGGTAGTCGCGATAATGACTTCATTTGATGGCGCTATTTACCTCTGGATCTGGACACTGCGGCTCGTGGATGATCCCAGATGGAAGGAATCAACCTGATGACAACTCACCTCTGGATCTGGACACTGCGGCTCGTGGATGATTCCAGATGGAAGGAATCAACCTGATGACAACTTACCTCTGGTTTTGGTCACTTGGGCTGGTCGATGACACCCGACGGAAGGAGTTAACCCAATGACAACTCTTCAAAAAACATTCGCCTTGTTACTGTGTGTAGTCGTTCTTGTTCTGATCTATTTTTTAAGCCCGATCCTGGCACCGTTCCTGGCGGGGATTATTATTGCCTACCTTGGCGATCCCCTGGTGGATAAGCTTGAAGAGGTTCGCGTTCATCGTGCAATTGGCGTGCTGCTGGTTTTCCTGGCGTTTGCGGCGGTGCTGGGCACTGCGACGCTTGTCATCCTGCCTTTGATGGCTCGTGAATTGGCGGATCTCATTCGCAGCCTACCGACGTTTCTCGCTTGGCTGCAGGAGACTGTCAGCCCTTGGCTTGTGAGCCGATTCGGTATAGACCCTTTTGATGTGCAACTGGATAACGTGGCCACTGGCGTCATGGAAAACTGGCAGAAGACCGGCGGTATTGTTGGTGCCGCTCTTGCCAGGGTCACGCGATCAGGCTTTGCCTTTTTGACCTCTCTGGGTGTGGTCGCGCTAACGCCAGTGGTTGCCTTTTATATGATGCGAGACTGGGATCTTATCATTGAACGAATCCTTGGTATGGTGCCTCGGGATATGGTGCCCGGCTTCATTCGTCTGTGCAGGGAATGTGATGAAGTGCTTGGCTCCTTTCTCAGAGGTCAGTTGTTGATCATGTTTCTCCTAGGGGTTGTCTACGCCGTAGGTCTGTACGCCGTTGGATTGGATCTGGCAATCCTGATCGGCATGCTGGCGGGACTCGCGTCCATCGTTCCTTATTTGGGTTTCTTTGTTGGCATTATTGCGGCTGCAATTGCCGCGATGTTCCAGTTTCAGGATCCGGTTTACCTGGGTTACGTTGGTATTGTTTTTCTGATTGGTCAGGCACTTGAAGGTTGGGTGTTAACGCCCTGGTTAGTGGGTGACAAAATCGGATTGCATCCCGTAGCGGTTATATTTGCGGTACTCGCCGGAGGGCAGTTGTTTGGATTTGTCGGTGTTCTTTTAGCCCTGCCGCTGGCTGCGGTCGTCATGGTGTTCGTGAGGTACTTACACGGGCGTTATCTCGTGAGTGAATACTATGGCACCAGCGATCAGGATTCGAATGAGGAAACCGTGGTTAAGGTGGCGGAGTGACCCGGCAACTTGCGTTGAAATTCAGGCTCGATGATCACACCCGGCTGGAAGATTATGTAGGAGAAGCGGGTTCGAAACTCGTTCATCTTTCTGGCTTTGTTTATCTTTCTGGTTCTAAGGGTTCAGGAAAATCACATCTGTTGCAGGGTATTTGCCATAGAGCTGTGTCAGAAGGGCTTAGTACGCTTTACCTGCCAGCGCTTTCGATACTCGAACCGGAAGTGCTCGAAGGGTTGGAGCAGGTCGATCTGATTTGCCTTGATGATATTGATGACGTTTTGGCGCTGGCTGATTGGCAGCGAGCACTTTTTCATTTGATCAATGCAGTAAAGGATGCCGGTAATACGTTAATCGTAAGTTCAAGCCATCCCGTTTCGGCATTAAAACTCGAGTTAGGAGACCTGGACTCAAGGATAAAAGGGGCCTACCTGTTATCAACAGACCTGCTTGATGATGAGCAGAAGCTCGAGGTGATAGGTCATAAGGCTCGTCGTCGCGGGTTTGATATGAGCCAGGACGTGTGTCGCTTTATTCTGGGCCGATCCCGGAGAGACATGCACCATCTTGCTCGCCTGGTTGACCAGTTGGATGAAGAAACTCTGCGTCGTCAGAAGAAAGTCACCATACCCTTTGTCAAAGCAGCGCTGGGTCTTTGATGCCGCGTGTTCTGTTTACAGGGGGGGGGACCGCAGGCCACGTGACGCCCAATATCGCTTTGCTGGAAGCGGCTATCGGTAAAAATTGGGACGTAGCCTACGTGGGTTCAACTGCCGGTATTGAGCGAGAGATGATCGGCGTATTGGGCATTCCTTACTACGCTGTCGCATCAGGGAAGCTTCGGCGATATTTCTCCTGGCAAAATTTCATCGACCCTTTTTTCATCCTTTGGGGAATGCTGCAAAGTCTAGTGTTATGTCTTCGGCTTAGGCCGGACGTGGTCTTTTCTAAAGGAGGGTTTGTTGCCGTACCTCTGGTCGTCGCGGCCTGGCTGTTAAGGGTTCCGGTAATCAGCCACGAATCGGATGTAACGCCAGGGCTGGCGAACCGATTAACCTACCCGTTCTGCAGGAAGATCTGTGTCACCTTCGAAGCAACGAAGCGCTACTTGCCCGGGGGTAAGGTAAACGTCACCGGGACACCGGTCAGGCAATCACTGGTTGCCGGTGATGCTGCGGCGGGCTTGAAGTTCCTGGGGTTCTCAGGTGAAAAGCCCGTCTTATTGGTGTTCGGCGGTAGCCTTGGGGCGGCTGCCATCAACAGCCAGACTCGCAGAGCTCTGCCGGGGTTGCTCCAGGCGTTTGATGTTGTTCATGTGGTGGGCAATGGCAATCTTGAGGCTTCTATCGAGCAGTCTGGTTCGGTTAAGCACTATGTGCAGAAAGAATTTATCGGCGAACAATTTGGTCATGTGCTGGCCGCAGCAGCGGTAGTGGTTTCCAGAGCCGGGGCGAACTCGCTCTACGAACTGCTTATGGCAAGGAAACCACATTTGCTGATTCCTCTGGGTAAAGCTGCAAGCCGCGGGGATCAGTTGGATAATGCCCGTGTCTTTGCGGACCTTGGCTTTAGCCGGGTGTTATACGAGGAAGCCTTGACGGGCGATGGTAAGTCAGAGGATGTCTTCGTTGATACCGTTAGGGACGTACTTGCCCACAGCGAAGAAATTACAGCGAGACTGCAGTCATTCGAAATTAAGGACAGCGTCAATCTGATCATCGAACTCATTCAGGAATCAGTTTAATAGGGATAAACCATGAAAAATTTGTTACTTGGAGCAGTGTTAAGTTTTTGTGTATCGCCATCATTCTCGGACGACGCGAATGAACTGCTTCGGTATGTGGACCAGCATGGTGAAAAGTTCGACCGGCTTGCGCTGGAACTTTGGGATTATGCAGAGCTGGGGTACCTGGAATCCCGCAGTTCCGCCAAACTGCAAGAGGTTCTGGCCGAAGATGGTTTTGAAATTCAATCTGGCGTTGGCGGTATTCCAACGGCGTTTGTCGCAAGTTTTGGGGAGGGGAAACCGGTCATCGGTATTCTTGCGGAGTTCGACGCGTTACCAGGCATCAGCCAGGCAGCTGTTCCAAGTCGGCAGTTGTTGAAGGGTAAAGAGAGCGGACATGCCTGTGGGCATCACCTCTTTGGTGCCGGATCAACTGCAGCGGCAATGGCCGTGCGGCACTGGATGGAAAACAACAATGTAAAAGGAACGGTTAGGCTGTATGGCACGCCCGCGGAAGAGGGGGGGTCCGGTAAAGTTTATTTGGTGAGAGCCGGGTTGTTTAAGGATGTCGATACCGTGCTTCACTGGCACCCGTCCGACCGAAACTCAGCCAATGCTGAAACCAGCCTTGCTAACAAGTCTGCCAGGTTTAAGTTCAAGGGGGTTTCTTCGCACGCCGCCGCCGCGCCTGAAAGGGGGCGCTCAGCCCTTGATGGTGTTGAAGCGATGAACTATATGGTCAACATGATGCGCGAACATGTACCCCAGGAAACCAGGATCCACTATGTCATTACCCGGGGCGGTGAGGCGCCTAATGTCGTCCCCGATTTTGCCGAGGTTTACTACTATGTTCGCCATCCCCAGGCGGAAAAGTTGCAGCAACTCTGGAAAAGGGTGATCGATATTTCGAGTGCGGCAGCACTAGGTACTGGAACAGACGTTGAGGTTGAGGTGATGCACGGTAACCATTCCCTGTTGCCCAACGAAAAACTGGCCCGTCAGATGCATGCGAACCTGACACGCGTTGGAGGCATCAGGTACAACGCAGCAGAGCAGGCGTTTGCTGAAGAAATCAGTGGCTCACTGGGTGTCGGTAATTTTATTGGCTTGGAAAAAGAAATTCTTCGTTTTGAACTGCGCCAGGGTATGGGCTCGACCGATGTCGGGGATGTCAGTTGGGTAGTACCGACGGTGGGTCTGCGAACTTCAACCTGGGTGCCGGGGACGGCGCCGCACTCATGGCAGGCGATTGCTGCTGGAGGAACCTCAATAGGCACGAAAGGCATGCGCGTAGCTGCGAAGGCGTTGTCGTTGACGGCACGTGACTTGTTGCTGGACCCGGCGCTGATTGAGGCAGGACGAAGAGAATTTGATCGTCGACGCGGTGAAAATTTTCACTATGAAGCTTTGCTGGGTGATCGCAAGCCGCCACTGGATTACCGCGTAAAGTAGTTATCCGTTGAGGTAAGACAGTACTCATCGGGACACAGCCGGCCTGGTCGGTGCCGATGACGTATCCAATGGGCTTGTCATTTGGGGACCAAGGGTGCTATATTGGTGTTATACATATGTATAACACTATATAACCACATACCATCCAAGTCCTTTGACGAACACGGTGAACCTGTGCAGATCAGCTTTCATGACAAGAGTCCGATCTACCGCCAGTTGGCAGAGCGGCTCAGGGCCATGATTTTGGAAGGCGTCTTTCAAAATGGTGATGCTTTGCCCTCGGTCCGACGGATTGCGAGTGAGCACCGAATCAACCCGATTACGGTGTCCAAGGCGTATCAGATTCTGGTGGATGATGGCCTGGTGGAAAAGAAAAGAGGGCTTGGGATGTACGTAGGCGAGGGTGCTCGTGAACAATTGCTGGAAGACGAACGGCGGGTTTTTATCGATTTCGAATTACCTGAATTCCGGAATCGTGCCCAACGACTTGGTTTTACACTTAAAGATTTATGGCAGGAGGAGTTATGAGCGAAATCGTTGAAGTACGAAATGTATCCAAACACTTTGGTGATTTTGCGGCCCTTGATGACGTGAGCTTCAATATATCGCCTGGGTCGATAGTCGGTTTGATTGGTCCCAATGGGGCAGGGAAGACCACAACGCTCAAGTCTATTTTAGGCCTGACCGATTTTGACGGTGAGATGAGTGTGCTTGGGCAGGACCCAAGAAGTGGACGCCACAAAATTATGGAACGGGTTTGTTTTATCGCAGACGTGGGAGTCCTGCCGCGATGGCTCAGGGTGTCCGACGCGCTGGACTATATTCAGGGTATTCATCCTCGCTTTAATCGGGTCCGCGCCGAAGTCATGCTGGCAGAAACTAAGATTTCAAAGCGCAGTAAGGTAAAAGAGCTGAGCAAAGGGATGGTGACCCAGTTGCACCTGGCGCTGGTGATGGCGATCGAAGTCGACCTGCTCGTGCTCGATGAACCGACCTTAGGCCTGGACATCCTTTTTCGAAAGGCGTTCTACGAGCATTTGCTCAACGACTACTTTGACAATGAAACCAGCATCATCATCAGTACTCACCAGGTAGAGGAAATCGAATCGCTGCTGACGCATTTGTTGTTTATCAACGAGGGGCGGATTCTGCTTGATTGCCCGATGGATGAGATAGGTGAAATCTATAGTGAGGTGCTCGTGCCACCGAGTAACCAGCAGCAAGCGAATGCGCTGTCCCCTATCCATAGTCGTGACATTCTCGGTCAAAAAGCCATGATCTTCGAGAATGTGCCCAGGGAAGAACTGAAAAATCTGGGTGAATTACACGAGCCGAGTGTGGCTGATCTTTTTGTTGCAAAAATGCACCGCTAGAAGGAGAAGTAGATGAATCAACTACCTGTTTTAATCCGTCGTGAATTTTGGGAGAACCGGAATACATTCGTCGTGCTGCCCGCAATAACGACAGGCTTTTTGCTGCTAATGATGCTTCTCACTCTGCTGGTCTCAGCGACAAACGCTGTTGATTTGAATGTTGAAGTCCAGAGTGGCCAGGATACGGAATTCTTAAGTGATTCGCTGCAGGTAGACAATGTTTTCGCTTTTGCGTTGTATCAGCTAGAGGGACGCTCTAGTGAAGAGCGCATCCAGTATATTAACGCTGGCTTGCAGGCGCTGGGAGGACCGTTAATGGGTATCCTCTGGTTCGTCATGGTGTTCTATCTGCTGGATTCTCTGTACCGCGATCGTCGTGATCGCAGTATCTTCTTCTGGAAATCGATGCCCGTGTCGGATGCGATGACAGTCATCTCTAAACTGGTGACAGGCTTGTGGATGGTTCCTCTGGTTTACCTTTTGGGCGTCGCCCTCTTGCAGCTTGCCGCGATGGTGATGTTGAGTATCGCCACGCTAGGAACCGAAATTTCGATCGTCGAAGTCGTGTGGGGACCCGCTTCATTATTCTCGAACTGGAGTCAGTATCTAGGTGCGCTACTGTTCTATAGCCTTTGGGCGTTACCGTTTTTTGGTTGGCTGATTGCGGTGTCAGCTTATGCTAAAAGTGTGCCCCTTGTTTGGGTGATCGGCGTGCCCGTGGCGACGACGATTGTCGAGAGGGTTGTGGTGGAACAGCCCGTGTTTGCTAGTTGGATGTGGGACCATATGATTCCAATGAGTTTTTTAAATATGGAGCAGTCGGTGGCAGACAATATCGTCAACAAGATGCTAAGTCTGCAGATGCTATCAGCAGTGGTGGTGGGTGGTGTTCTGATCGCCATCGCGATTTGGCTAAGAGGTAAAGCGGAGGAAATCTAAAGGACTGATCATCGAGCAGGAATACCCTCCGTCGAAGAGCCGAATCTCTATTGTCATGCTTGACTGGCATCAACCACAGCTCGATACAAACTGCTAAGATAATTCTTCCTCAACAAATGGAGCTTTCCTTGGAACTGCTGATAGTAGCGTGTCTTGCCTTTCTTGTGACACACCTGGGTATCTCAGGTACACCCCTCCGCACGATGCTGCGAAATGCCCTGGGTGAGACACCCTACCTTGGGGTCTATTCGTTACTTTCCCTCGGCACACTTGGCGCGATGGTTTATGGTTATGCGCAGGTGCCTCACACGGATTTCAACTGGTACCCGAGTATCACCGCGTATAAGGTCGCAAAAGTTTTAGTATTTCTGTCACTGGTGATGATCGTGATGGGCACCCTGGTCAAAAATCCAACGGCGGTTCATAGTGAACAAGCGCTGGATAATGAAGTTTCCGGCCTGTTGAAGATAACGCGTCACCCGGTGCAATGGGGGATATTGCTGTTCGCCTGCGGTCACCTGCTGGCTAATGGTGATACCGCTTCAATCCTCTTTTTTGGAACGCTTGTGCTTCTCTCCTTCTTTGGGATGCTGTCGATGGACCAAAGGCGGCGACGGGAAACCGACCCTAAATGGCAGGTTTTCATGGAGAAAACGTCCATGATTCCATTTGCAGCGCTGGTAAGCGGTCGATTGCGGTTTACAGCGGATGACATTAATTGGGTGGGTTTGATGGTCAGTTTTGCCCTGTATGCTGCGCTCTACTGGCTGCACGATCTGGTCAGTGGCGGTATAAGCCTGGTTTAGAGGACGTGAGTAGCATTAATAGTGTGCTTGAGAATTAAGCTAACCTAAATTTTCTGGTCCGTGTAGAATGCGCCCTTTTTCGCAGGATCCCCATGCACAAGATTCGTACCATCAATAATATCTCCGAGAAGGGGTTGAGCAGATTTCCTGCTGACAACTACGAGCTCGGGGATGCCATCGCTGATCCTGAAGTCATCCTGGTTCGAAGCCAACAGCTGACCGACGACGACGCAGTGCCGTCGCTGCGAGCAGTTGGGCGAGCCGGTGCTGGTGTTAACAACATTCCGGTTGCAGATTACACCGACAAGGGCATCGTTGTGTTCAACACGCCCGGTGCCAATGCGAATGCAGTGAAAGAGCTGGTGATGGTCGGTCTGCTGTTATCGTGTCGCGGCATTATTCCTGGCATCGAATACGTGAACTCCCTGGGAGAACATAGCGACAAGGCTGAACTCAACAAGCTGGTTGAGAGCAGTAAGAAGCAATACAAGGGGCGGGAACTGAAAGGTAAGACCCTGGGTGTACTTGGGCTGGGTGCTATCGGATCCATGGTGGCGGATATGGCGCTCCAGATGGAGATGAATGTGGTGGGATACGATCCTGTGCTGTCAGTTGAAGCCGCCTGGAGACTCTCCAGCAGGGTTGAGAAGATGGAAAGCCTGCAGATGTTGTTTAGTCGTTCAGACATCATCAGCCTGCACGTGCCTGCGCTGGATGCCACCCGTGGCATGATTGATTCTGAAGCCCTGTCTCAGTTCAGGAATGGTGCAGTGCTCCTCAATTTTGCAAGAGAGGAAATCGTCAACAAGGACGATATTTCAGAGGCTCTCGATTCCGGGAAAATATCCCAGTACATCTCTGACTTCCCGACTCCCGGGCTGATTGGCAAGCCGGGCGTGGTTTCAACTCCTCATCTGGGGGCCAGCACAGAAGAAGCCGAAGAAAACTGCGCCATGATGGTCGTCGACCAGGTTCGGGACTTTCTTGAGAACGGCAATATTAAGAACTCTGTAAATTTTCCCTCACTGATTCTGGAGCGAACGGCGGGTTGTTACCGGATAGCGATGGCCAACAGGAATGTTCCCCGAATCCTGGGTAGCGTTCTTTCAATTCTTGCGGACAGGGATATCAACGTTGTCGACATGTTGAACAAGAGTCGTGAAGACGTCGCTTACAACCTGATCGATATCGAGACGGAGCCGTCTGAGGATCTGCTGGAGGAAGTTCTCGCTATCGAGGGTGTGATCAACGTGCGGGTGTTTGATAGCTAGCGGCTGATAGCTATTCGCCAGGTTGGCGGTTTCTGATCGCAAATCGGGCAGGGGACATCAGCCTTTGTTCCTTAAGACCAAGCGCTGCGGGTTCCCCGAGTAATTTGCTGACCAGGTGCTCTGCTGAGAGCCGGGCATGCGTTGCACCCCGCGATCCGAAGGCAGTGCAGTAATGAAGACCATCCTGGTATTCGTTAATCGCTGACAGCCTGTTGAATTCATGCAGTTTTTGCCAATCAGGTGCCTGTCCAACGATGGGGAACCTGTCCCGGGCCGCGGCACGAATACCGTGCCAGGGCTCTGCGGAATTCTCATCAAATTTAATCAGCTTCGCTGCGGCCTGGATCAACTCGCTGATAGAAGACCAGTTGACAGCGGCATCCGCCTCGCGCTCGTAGGTACCACTGATAATTGAGCGTCCTTCGTAGGTGGGGAACACAGTTACATCGTTGTTAATGATCTGGGATAAGTCATCGGTTTTGACCGATACGGCATGGCCGCCGATCGCCCTGACTTCCAGCTCATCAGGCAGCAATGCCCGATTGAATCCAGTGGCCAGTATCAGATGATCTGAGCTGGAAATGACTTCATCACCCTCAAGACACTGCCACTGCCCGTCGTGCCGGATACTGTCTATTTGCGCGCGGGTAGGCTGGTCGGCTATTGATTGTCGGGTTTCCTCGAACGCCAGCCAGCCAGCCTCGTGCATGACCATCCTGTTATCCATGAATTCAATAATCTCATCCGGGAACTGTGCCGCAATCTGTTGCAGTCGAAGTATCTCTTCATCATCCTGACCCCAGCGGTGTACCCCTGTTTTGTAATAACCGGGCGCGGATTGCATATAGTGACAGGCGGCGAACGAGAACCGGTAGCGGGGTTCAGAGGCAAGGGCGAGCTGGGGCATAACGGCGAGCTGTGGAATGGTCGAAGGTCCCGGATTGCCGCCATCGAGGATCTGAAAATCAATACCGCGCCGGGTTAAGGCTTCTGCGCAAAAAATCCCCGCAAGACCAGCGCCGAGAATGGTGACGGCGTCTCTGGGGGATTGTGTCGGCTGCCAGTTGCCGGGCCGCTTTGCGCTCAGCATTTCGTTTTTCCTGCCAAAGCCGTCGATTTTCCGTGTGGTGAATCCAGCGTATTCAAGACCTCGCTTAACAGCGCCAGCCGCAGAATAGGTAGCAACTTCTGCACCGTGACGGCTGCGGGAGAACATTTTTCGATAGATGGCGGGTTGCCACATGGCCTCGTTCTTTGACGGTGCAAAACCGTCCAGGAACCACAGATCCACCTCGGCATCCAGATTGCCGAGAGCATCGTCTATATCGTCGAATATCAGTAGCAGGCGTACATTGCTGGAAAGCCAGATGACATGCTGGCCGCG
>Ga0233433_10000779_pt1 | contig 33018 bp, 26 predicted proteins | sample SI_122_August201_5_FD_179868 | JGI IMG/M metagenome (GOLD analysis project Ga0233433, IMG submission 179868) | Seawater microbial communities from Saanich Inlet, British Columbia, Canada - SI_122_August2016_100_MG | ecosystem: Environmental > Aquatic > Marine > Inlet | place: Canada: British...
GAACCGGAGCCAACTAAGGCATCCAATGCCCTGCGATTAATTTTTCTAGGATCAACTCGCTTACAGAACTCAAATAAGTCACTATACCGGCCCTGGTCATGACGAGACTCAACAATTGCGCTGATCGCACCCTCACCGAGACCCTTTATAGCCCCCAGGCCATAAACGATTTCATTTCCTGACTTAGGCGTGAACCGGTACTCTCCCTCATTTACATTCGGTGGAGAAAGATCCAATCCCATGTCTCGACATTCTTCCACGGTGGTCACAATCTTGTCAGTATTCTGCATATCTGCTGACATCACTGCAGCCATAAAATCTGCTGGATAATAGTGCTTCAACCAAGCGGTATGGTAGGCGATCAAGGCATAACAGACCGAGTGCGGTTTATTGAAGCCATATCCTGCAAACTTTTCCATTAACCCGAATATATAGTCGGATTGCTTTTCGCTGACATCATTTTTCATTGCCCCAGCAATAAAAATCTCTCGCTGTTTAGCCATTTCTTCGGGTTTTTTCTTGCCCATTGCCCTTCGTAGCAGGTCCGCATCAGCAAGGGAATAACCAGCGAGTATCTGGGCAATCTGCATCACCTGTTCCTGGTACAGCATCACCCCATAGGTATCTACGAGAATGCCTTTGAGGCTCGGATGCAGATAATCTACTTCATCAATACCGTGCTTTCGACGAATAAAATCATCCGCCAGCTGTAACGGGCCAGGCCTGAACAGTGCAACCAGGGCAACAATATCAGCAAATCTGGACGGCCGTACCCGCTTCATCAGATCCTTCATTCCCCGCGATTCAAGCTGAAATACCGAGGTGGTTTTGGCCTCGCGAAGATCCTCGTAGATTTTCTCGTCTTCAAGATCCAGCTCGTTAATATTGACTTCGGGCTCCCCCAATAAAACCGCCCGGGCGTTAATGGACTTAACTGCTTTATCTATAATGGTAAGCGTTCTAAGACCCAGAAAGTCAAATTTAACCAGGCCAACCTTTTCGACATCGTTCATATCATACTGCGTCATATGCGCAGCATTGCTGTCATCCTTATAAACTGGCGTAAAGTCAGTTAACAGGGTTGGCGCTATCACCACACCACCGGCATGCCGGCCTATGTTGCGGGCCAAGCCCTCCAGTTTATACGCCATTTCCATGATTTCTTCGGCGTCAGCACTCTGAGCCACAAACTCAGCCAGCAAGGGTTCTTCTTCCATCGCCTTAGCCAGGGTCATACCAGGCTCAAACGGGATCAACTTGGATAATTTATCTGCCAGGCTGTACGGTTTTCCCTGTACTCTGGCAACATCTCGAACGACAGCTTTAGCGGCCATGGTGCCAAAGGTAATAATCTGTGAAACAGACTCATATCCGTAACGCTCTGTTACATGCTGAATCACCCGATCCCTGCCGTCCATGCAAAAATCAATATCAAAATCAGGTAACGAAACACGTTCAGGATTGAGAAAGCGCTCAAACAGAAGATCGTACTCCAGCGGGTCAATATCAGTAATACCCAGCACGTAAGCAACCAGGGAACCAGCGCCGGAACCCCGCCCCGGCCCAACTGGAATATCATTATCTTTAGCCCATTGAATAAACTCCATGACGATCAGAAAGTAACCTGGGAAACCCATGTTATTAATGACGCCCAATTCAAATGAGAGCCGATCCAGGTAGGCTTTCCGCCAATTTTCATCTGCCGGTTTCTTTTCCTCAGGAAAGGTACTGAAACGATCTTCCAGGCCTTCAAGGGCAACATCCTCAAGGAAGGTTTTCATGGTTTTTCCTGCAGGAACAGGATATTCAGGCAGGAAGGATTTGCCCAACGTCAGCATCACGCTGCAACGCTGAGCGATCCGATAGGTATTCTCAATTGCCTCAGGTATGTCACTGAACAACTCGGCCATTTGTTCAGAGGATTTTAGGTACTGCTCTTCGGTGTACCTCTTTTCCCGCCGAGGGTCATCCGCGGTTCTTCCTTCGTGGATGCAAACGCGAACCTCATGGGCATCAAACTGGGCTTTATGTAGAAATCTAACGTTATTAGTAGCAACCACTGGACAACTGGTTTCTCTAGCCACATCTAAAGCAGAAGACACATAATCCGCCTCACCAGATGCACCTGTACGCTGCAACTCAATATAAAACCGCTCTGGAAATACTTCCTGCCAGCAGGCGGTTCGCCGCACCGCATCCTTCAGGTTTCCAGCCGTAATGGCCTTGCCGATGTCTCCATCCATAGCGGCCGATAAAGCGATTAAATCACTCGACTCCTGGGCAATCCAATCTCGAGACAAGGTTGGTTTGCCCGATGCCTGACCATCGGTGTAGGCTTTTGACAATAACCGTGAAAGACCCTGATAACCCGCTGCCGACTGAGCGACCAAGACCAGCGCGGAAGGTTTGCCCTCTTTATCCAGATCCTCAACTAATACATCACAGGCGACAATAGGCTTAATACCCTGCTCTAGAGCCGTCTGATATAACTTAACCAGTGCAAATAGATTATTGATATCCGAGATGGCCACAGCTGGCATACCCTGGCTGCGAACTTCACTAACCAATTCCTTGATCCTGACCAGACCATCAGCGATAGAATATTCAGAGTGAATTCTTAAATGTACAAAGGGTAAAGTCATCAGGGCATCGGGATCTTCTTCAAGACTATTGCGCAATCATATACGATGAAGTCTCGTGCGAAAAATTGTTCTACAAATTAGTTAAACATAAGCGACCATTCGGGCCAGACAGACAAATTCAGCTCCCTGGTTTTATTTTTGGTAGAAGCCGCTAACTAGCCAATTTACCAGCCGCACGCAGCAGGCAACCCTACCCCGGGCGCTTTCGATGAAGGGCCTTTAAAATTCAGAGCCCCTCACAAACCAATCCGGCCTGGCCATAGCTCGACCAACCAGACAAGCAGACAAATCTGCGCATGACCGATTAAGGCCCATACCAGGGTTACGGCTTTAGTCAGTAACGGATTGCCAATTCCTGCCAAACCAACTCAGTTTGACGAAAATCTAAGCCCTGGTTCCTTCAAAAGTTGCCTGGCCAAAAGCGCCCAGTTTGACTGTGCCGGAAATAGCATCACCGTCAACACTGCCACTACACTCTAATTTCATCGGCATCGGTTGGGTCATATCAATTACCCAGGAGACATTGTCTCCATCAACAGTTCCTCCCGAAAATTCCTGAGTCCCCTGCGGCCCCTCCATGGATCCGGACAGGCTATTGCCATCAGTCTTCAATGTTAAAACTGCATCCTGGGCTCCCATCGGAGAATTTAACTTTACAGCCCAACTACCATCTGCACTCATGTTGTTTCCTTGATTTAAACTCAATTCCGAAAATAGCCTATTGATGCACCCTATACAAGCAGCACAACACAACTTGTCAGGACAACCAGTCTGGCGTAGCCTGCTGGTAAACAGGATAAGCCTCATGCAAACGTCAGCACAAGAACATTGGCAGATACACAAACCGCAGGTTTCAGGTGAGCACGGACTAGTTGCCAGCCAGCACTACCTGGCATCCAAGGCTGGCAGTCAAATTCTGCAAAAAGGTGGCAATGCTGTGGATGCCGCAATTGCTACTGGCTTGATGCTAGGCATTGTCGAGCCATGGATGAGCGGCATCGGCGGCGGCGGTTACATGACCGTCTACAATGCTAAACAGGATCGCGTTCAGGTCGTTGAGTTTGGCATGCAAGCTCCACAGGCAACTAGTCCCTTTGATTATCCTCTAGCTGGAGACGGCACAAATTCAGCAGATTCATTTAACTGGCCTGCTGTTATCAATGACGCCAACATACATGGACCCTTGGCCGCTGCGATACCCGGATACTTGAAAGGCATGGATCTGGCCAACCAGACGTTTGGGACCCTGCCTTTCAGTACATTGATTGAACCCGCCTGTCAGCAGGCAGAGCTGGGCTTGCCTCTGGATTGGTATAGCTGCAGCAAAATCAACCTGATGGCAAGAGGTCTGCGACAATACAGGACAACCAGAGAAACTTATCTCAGCGACGGCCTGCCGCCCGCGCCTAATGCTGAAGGCTTGCTGAATCATCTACCATTGGGGAGCCTGGCTGAGACCTACCGCCAGATCCAATCAGAGGGTCCAGAATCGTTTTATACTGGCGCGCTTTCCAGGAAAATCATTCCAGACCTTGTCCAGGCAGGTTCAAAAATAAGCCAGCAGGATCTAAGCCAGTACCAGGCAGTTGTCAACGCACCACTTTCACTGCGATACAGAGAACACGATGTGTATGTATCTGGCCCACTCACCGCCGGACCCAGTATCATAGCCGCGTTACAGACGCTCAGCTCTCGAATGCCACAACCCGCTGCCGTCCCGGATGAGGATACCTACCTTGCATTTGCCGACTCACTCTACTCATCGTACAGCGACCGCCTGCTAAATCTCGGCGCTGGACAAGGTGATTCAGGCAATACTTCCCATATCTGCTGCATCGATAAAGAAGGTAATATCGTATCTTTGACTCAAACCATCATGTCAGGTTTCGGCTCTCGCATTATGTTGCCCGACTCCGGCATCTTAATGAATAATGGCATGATGTGGTTTGACCCCAGGCCTGGCGGACCCAACTCGGTGCTTGCAGGGCGCAAACCTTTGTGCAATATGTGCCCGGTTATCGGCAGGAAATCAAATGGTGACTGGTTCGCAGTCGGTGCCTGTGGAGGCAGGAAGATTTTCCCGGCCGTATTTCAAATCGCATCATTTATTATGGACTTTGATATGGATGCCGGACAGGCCGCCCATCAGCCTCGTATCGACGTCTCTGGCACCGAGATGCTCAGCATGATGTCAGCCCTACCTGAAAATATTATGCGTCGTTTAAAGCATCAATTCCCCGAGCACCGTGTTAGACCCAATGGCGTATCACCTAATTTATTTGCGCTACCCCAGTTGGTATTGCAGACTCAGGGGATAGCCCACGGCGCCTGTTTCATCCCCTCCCCTCATGCCTGTGTATCCGCCGCTTAATTGCGCCTAACTGCCGCCTCGAGGGTCTTTAATCTGCAGCCGGATAACCGCCTGGTTCTGCTCTATCTGGATAACATCTGAGACAACTTCAAGATCCTCCGGGGAAGGATCAGCCATACCGCTTTCTGATATTCGCGCCACCAGTATCACTTCCGAGAAATCCCTTAAACTCATACCTGGGAACATGGCCATAGCCTCGGTTAATTCAACCAGGGCGGGCAATTCATCGCTGGACAATTTTTTCACTGCTAACGGCATCCCCGGACCCGCTGCTGCTTTCGCAAAAACAAAAACTGATGCTGGACCAGGAAGAACCACGTCAGCAGACAATTCAACCAGCACTGACACCGACCGCACGGGTTCCGTATTCACCTTTGAATTCGAATCAGTGGGTGCCTCCTCAATTGCTGCCTCATTACCGACTATTTGCGCCAGCACTTGCCTTATGACCGTAGCACGTTCGGGCTCGGCATATTCAGAGGCCTGTTTAAAGTAGGCTTTAGCTGTTGCCAGGTCGTTTCGACGGAACGCATCCATCGCTAGTATTTCGAGCATGCTGACGGAATTAGGATTAATCGCCAGAACCTCATCGATCGCCTCCCGGACTGCTGCTGTAAGGACTTCACGGCTGGTCAGGAATAATGCCTCGGCACGACCGGCGGCAATACCCTCATCGGTCGGGTACTTCAACCGTAATTCCGAAAACGCAGAAACCGCCTCTGCAAACCGGGCCAGACGCATATAAGAGCGAGCCAGCATAAAGCGAACGCTGTCATGCTCCGGGTTTCTCAGCAGCATTTGTTCCAGAGCACTTACCATAGCGGTCACGCTGGCTTCATCATTGAGGTCGACTTCACTGATTCGCTCGGTCGCGAATACCTCTGAGATAGCACCTTTGGACATTCCCAAGTCGGTATAGATCAATAACGCGCAAAGCGGTACGAACAGACTGGCAGCAAATACCACTACCTGCCAATTCAGAACTTCCCTGGAGGCGGTCTTTATTGCAATACCCGCATCCTGCGTTGCGCTATCGGTCAATCTGTCAACGTCACTCAACAAGTTCTGCTGCAATTCAACCAGTTGGATTTCTAACTCGGCAGGTTCAATTAAATGATCTACCAACTGCTGCTCCAGAAAGGCCTTCCTGTCTCGATATAGCGCCAGATTGAATTCGGTTCGGTCGGTACCGGCCTTTGGCTTGAGAAAAAACATTGGATACAAAACAAATGCCAAGGCGACTAACAGCAATAACAGCGCTGAGCACCAGAAGACGATCATGTCTCATCCTTTAACAATTGTTCAAGTCGATCCCGTTCCAGGTCACTCAAACTGCCGCCCACGGTATTTTGCCTGCGACGAACCATAATCAGACATCCCCCTATAGCCAGCACGAAAACAAAAGCAGGCGCTAACCAAAGAATCCAGGTTGAAGAATTAAAGCGAGGCTTATAAAGAACAAAGTCACCATAACGGTGATGCATGAAATCCAGAATTTCAGCATCTGTCTGGCCTTCCAATATCATCCGATGGACTTCACGTCTAAGGTCCTGGGCAATCATCGCATCTGAGCCTGCCAGATTGGTATTCAGGCACTGCGGACATCGTAATTGCTCTATCAGGTCATAATACCTAACACGTAACTCCCCATTAGGAAACGCGTAAGCATCGATAGCCGCGTAGCAGGCTGGGCCGCTCATTACTAAAAAAATAATCATGCACCGAATAACCAGCATTTAGCCCTCTCGATCCAATTGATTCAATTCAGCCACTATCGGCGCCAGTACGTCGGTCCAAACCTGCTGGTCGAGGACGCCCACATGCCGATAACGTATTATCCCTCTGGCATCAACGAGAAAAGTCTCGGGCGCCCCATAAACGCCAAGGTCAATAGCCAACTGACCGTCATGATCCGATATATTGAGATCAAATGGATCACCATAATATTTCAGCCAGGCCAGCGCTTTAGCATTATCATCATTGTAATTAATGCCTAATACAGAAATATCCTCCTCCTGACTGATGCGCATCAGTTCCGGGTGCTCATGGACACAACTTGGACACCAGGTCGCCCAGACATTGAGAAGCCTCACCTTGCCGTAAACATCCTTCTCGCTCCATACTTTCGAAGAATCGCTTAACCGAGGCAAGCTAAATGCAGGCAGCGGCCTGTCCAGCATTTGCGAAGGCAATAGATGTGGGTCTTCCAACCTGAAGCCAACCGCCAAAATAGCGACCAGCAACATAAAGCCAGCCAGGGGCAAGAGAAAACCAGGCCCCTTCATCATCCCGCACTCAAATGCAGGTCAGGATCAGGTTTGGATTGCCGCGCGCGAATCACCTTCCTGTTACGATAGCGTCTATCCAGAACTGTGGTAAAACCGCCCAGGGCAATGAGCACACCACCCAACCAAATCCAGCGAACTAAGGGCTTAATGTGGACTCGAACAGACCAGGCCTGATTGCCGATGGACTCGCCCAGCGCCACATAGACATCTCGCCAGAGGCTGACACTGATATCAGCTTCGGTCATAACGTTCTGAGACGGTGCGTACAGTCTTTTCTCGGGATAGAGCATCTCAACCAGCTCACCTTGCCTGCTAATCTCTATAGCACCTCTATCAGCGCTGTAATTGGGGCCCATCACCCTTGTCACTCCTTGGAAAGTGATCTCGTATCCAGACATCTGCTGCTGGTCTCCAGGCGACATCAATACGTCAATTTCCTCGCTCAGGGTCAGGGTAGTGACGATGCCCAGCGCACTCAGGGCAATGCCGATATGAGCCATCCACATACCATAGTAGGAAGGCGTCTGTTTCAACAGCCCAGCAAACCAGTGCCTGCCTATGCGATATCTAGCATCTGCCAGCAAATTAACGATTAACCAGAAGCAAAGAAGCGAAACGAACAGGAACCAGAGATTCCAGGTCGATGCCAGGAGGCAGCAAAAGATCGTCATCCCCAGACTAATCAACAGTCTCAGAGGTTGATCACGTAACAGAACCGTAGAGGCTGTCTTGCGCCATCGCGACAAGCTACTCAATGCCATCAATGCGATCAACGGTAACATCAGCGGTACAAACACGATATTAAAATACGGAGGCCCAACTGAGATCTTCTGCCCTGACATGAACCATTCATACATCAGCGGATAAATAGTCCCTAGCAAAACTGTCACCACGGCCACGGTCAGGATCAAATTATTAGCCAGAATAAAGCTTTCTCGACTCTTCCAGCCAAACCCTACGGTAACTCTCATCTTCCCTACCCTGAGGCCGTAAAGCAGTAACGAACTGCCAATCACGATCACCAGATAGTAAAGAATGAAAACACCTCGCTCCGGGTCGACCGCAAAAGCATGCACAGAAGTCAACACACCCGAGCGGACCAGAAAAGCACCGAGCAAACTGAAAGAGAAGGCAGAAATGGCCAATAATACCGTCCAGGATCTGAACACGCCGCGTTTTTCGGTCGCGGCGAGAGAATGCACCAATGCAGTCGCCAGCAACCAGGGCATAAATGAGGCATTTTCCACCGCATCCCAGAACCACCATCCGCCCCAACCCAATTCGTAGTAGGCCCACCAGCTACCCAGGGTAATACCCACGGTCAGAAAGGCCCAGGCGACGTTAGTCCAGGGCCGCGACCATCTGGCCCAGGCAGCATCAAGCTGGCCGGAGGTGAGGCTGGCAATAGCAAAAGCAAACGGTACCGACAGACCGACATAACCTACGTAGAGTAGCGGTGGATGAACGATCAGGCCAAAATCTTGTAGCAGCGGGTTAAGGTCAGCTCCCTCAGAAGGGAAAAATGGCAAGGTTCTCTCAAATGGATTAGAAGTAAAAATAAGGAACAGGAAAAAACCGATGCTGAGACTACCCAGCACTGCTAATACCCGGGCCCTCATATCGTCATTTAACTGCTGACTGAATTGACTTACTGCCAGTGTCCAGCTCGACATAACCAGGCACCAGAGTAGGAATGAGCCTTCGTGCGCACCCCAGACTGCTGAGATTTTATAATAAACAGGCAGAGCAGTGTTGGAATTCCTGGCCACGTAGGCAATCGAGAAATCATCATTAACAAAGCCTAAGGTCAGGCAGATGAAACTGACCAGGGTGAAGACAAACATACCTGCAGCCAGGGAGCCACCACTGCGCAGAAGAACCGGGTTTTGCAGATATACGCCCAAAGTCGGCAATACAGCCAGACAACAACTCATCGCCAGGGCAAGTATGATTGCAAAATGACCTAATTCGATAATCACGGCAGATTACTTACCTTATCCGAGGCCATGACTTGAGCAACTTCGGGAGGCATGTAGTTTTCATCGTGCTTGGCGAGAACTTCATCTGCGACAAAGACACCTGCCTGATCCAGTCGCCCTTCAGCGACGACGCCCTGACCTTCGCGAAACAGGTCAGGCAGAATACCCTCAAATACCACTGGGAACTGGGCTGACTTCAAATCACCTATAAGGAACTTCACCCGCAGCGAATTATCCGGTCTCTGGACACTATCCATCAGGACCATACCGCCAGCTCTGATGCGCTTATTAATCGGCGCTTCTCCAGCCATCACCTGGGCTGGGGAGTAAAATAAATTGATATTCTCATTCAGAGCCTGGAGAACCAGTGCCAACGTAGAACCTGCACCGACAATCAACACCAGCACCAATAACAATTGGTTTCGACGGTGGGTTTTCATCAGTCCAAACCTCACGGTTCAATCTCCTTTTTGGTTTTCAAATCCTGCGTAAACTTCAATTTCTTCCAGGTCCGAGAGGATTTAAACAAAGCCAGTAAGCTCATCACAATCATTAATGTAATGGTAAGGCCATAGGCACTCCAGACATACGCTGCATATCCGCCCATCAACAGAAACTCGGAAACAGAAGCCAAGCTCATCTTTGCTGCACCAATTGACTTACCCAGTCCTTGTTCGCGTCCTCTTCCAGTACTTCAGTCCGTATGCGCTGAATCCACAGGGCCAGGAACCAACCGTAAAACCCGATAATCATAATCAATAACGGTAACCACATTTCTACTGGCATGGCTGGCTTCTCTGTGAGGGAAAAGCTGGCTGGCTGATGCAGGGTAAACCACCAATCTACCGAGTATTTGATAATAGGCAGATTAATAACCCCAATAATCGAAAGTATTGCGGCCATTCGGCCCGCTGCAGGGCCATTACCAGCCGCATTTCGAATAGCCAGCACGCCCAGGAATAAGAACATCAAAATCAGGGTTGATGTCAGTCTGGCATCCCATACCCACCAGGTCCCCCAGGTTGGCTTACCCCAGATTGCTCCGGTCAATAAAGCCATAAAAGTCACTGCAGCGCCAATAGGGGCCACGGTCCGCATGGCCACATCAGCGAGTTTAATCTTCCAAATAAGGAACACTGCACCCATGCTCGCCATCATCACGTAAATGGACTGCGACAGTATAGCAGCGGGCACATGAATATACATAATACGAAACGAGTCACCCTGCTGATAATCAGCTGGTGCCAGCACGAGTCCTGCATACAAGCCCAGTAAAAGAACCAATACTGAGCCTATCCATAGGGTCGGCAGAATCACGCTGCTAATCCGATAGAAGTGCTTTGCCGAGCCAAGCATGTGAATCCATTTCCACAGCCGATTATTCATACCTATGGTTTTCCCCGTGTATTAACATTTTCATATTACGCCAAATATGTTTCACATTTTTTTGTCGGCCTAGGTCTTATCCTGGCTTAGCAGATTTTAACAGAATAATAGATGCAGAGATCCTTTAACGACTCACTGCCGCTTTCAGACTGATGGCAATAGCCAACGGTAGAAACGTCAACGAAAAACTTAACAGCGCCGCAAGCCATAAAAAAAAGGTGCCTCCGTTCAAGCTCGAACCTATTGCTTGAGTCGCTAGAATCAAAACCGGAACCATCAACGGCATAATGATGATGGGGAGAAGCGCACTGCTTTGCCTTAACCCCACCGTCAATGCCCCCCCCAGTGCTGCGAGCAGACTCAGGATAGGGGTTCCCAATAGTAATGATAGTGCAACTGTCGGTATCCACTGGTAATCCAAATTCAGCATGACGCAGAAAAGCGGGCTCAGACAGACGATCGGCAAGCCGGTTAACAACCAATGAGCAGCTACTTTAGCCAGGCTATTTAGCCAGACAGGTCCAGAACCCAGCACCCATTGTTCCAGCGTGCCATCCTCAAAGTCATCCCGAAACAACCTGTCAACGGAAAGTAAGACTGCCAACAGCGCGGTAATCCAGATTAGCGCCGGCGCCAAGGTCGCTAGCAATAAAGGCGACGGCCCTACACCAAGCGGGAACAGTGTGATTACCACCAATAAAAAAAACAATGGCTGTAGCCATTCCCCTGGATTTCTTGCGGCAATACGCAACTCGCGACTGATAACTGCTAAGAACATGGCTGTAATTCCAACGTATGAATAGAGCGAGGGATTGGAATAGCCTGGTGACTGGTCATAACCAAACCACCGCCGCTTTCAAGATGCTGCTCACAAAGCTGGCTCAATAAAACCGTGCCGGCTTCATCCAAAGCACTGTATGGTTCGTCCAGCAACCAGATCGCCTGCCTGATTAATTTCAATCGACACAGGGTGACTCTCTTTCTTTGGCCTTCCGATAGCTCCCTGCAAAGGCTAAACCGAGTCTCTTCCAGACCAAAAGCAGCCAACGCCGCATAAACTTCATCCCGACTGGCAACCACGCCCTGCAGGCCCAGCATAAAATCCAGGTTCTCATAGGGGGTCAACTGTCCCTGCACTGCAAACAGGTGACCCGAGTAGATTAGCCGGTGATTTTCCTGCCACTGAACTTCACCCTCATAGTCAATAAACAGGCCCGCGAGAATTTTCAGCAAGGTGGTTTTACCTGAGCCATTTGGACCTTTTAGATGCAGCAACTGGCCCTGTTCAAGCTCAAAACTAAGATCGGAAAATAATGTCCGCCGGTTCCTTTCACAGAGCAGATTGCTGGCACGGCAGAGGATGGAAGATGATTCAGTCATGATGCCCTAGTATACCTGCTTCGCGTGATCATTTGACGACTGCCATGCAAAATCAACAGGGAAAAGCTTCTTCTGGAATGGTTTTTTTATGACCAAATCAAACTATCCCGGCAGGCAGCTAGCACAATCTGAATCTCAGCAGAGTATCACCGACGCCTCTATGCTCTGGTCCTTTAAAGCATTTTACAGGAACACCTAAAGCATTTTGCAGGAACACCGCCAAATCGCTACTTTAGGCCGTTACGGTAACCCGAAGTGAGCCAATACCCTCTATACTCGCTTGCAGTTCATCTCCAGCAAAAACAGGCCCAACCCCGGCTGGTGTGCCGGTAAAGATTAAATCTCCTGCTTGCAGAGGAAAGCATTCCGACAACCTGGCTATTATTTCGGGGACTTTCCAAATCATTTGGTTGAGGTTGCCCGATTGCCTGGTTTCACCATTGACGGCCAGGCTAATACTCGCTTGTTCGATGGTATGCAGGGCTGGATTGGGCATCACTTCTGAACAGGGTGCTGCGTGCAGGAAGGTTTTCCCAGCATCCCAGGGCCTGCCCAATTTTTTTGCCTCGGCCTGGATATCACGGCGTGTCAGGTCAATACCAACGGCAAAGCCGTAAATTAAATCAGGTGCATCACTGACCTTTATATTTTCCCCTCCACCGGCAAGTGCAACAACCAGTTCCACTTCGTGATGCAGATCCCTGGTCAAACCCGGGTACTTGAAAGAACCACCTTGGCTCAGCACTGCATAGCCAGGTTTCATAAAGAAAAATGGTTCCTCTCGATCAGGATTATGGCCCATTTCGATGGCGTGATCTGCATAGTTACGGCCAACGCAATAGATCTCAGCTACCGGGAACTGGCCATTGTGATCACGCACCGGTAAGCAAACAACATCAGCGGGTGGTATAACAAATTCAGCCATGGTTTAACCTCCTGCTAATCTGCCACCGCGGACGAAAAATTACCGCGATATCGAACCATCAAAATAATCGGCACTAACAGAAATGGTGCGCTCAGGTAGACTAAAGAGTCCCAGCCCCAATTCATTAATAGAAAACCGGAACTCAGTGCTGCCAGGCCCTGCAGAGAAAAAACAACAAAATCATTAGTGGCCTGAACCTTAAACTGTTCTGCCTGTCGATAAGTGGTCGTCAGCAGCGTTGTACCGCCAAGAAACATGAAATTCCAACCCACCCCCAGTAATACCATAGACCACCAGTAATGAAGCAGTAGACGATCTCCCCAGGCGACGAGAAGACAAGCCAGCAATATGACCGCACCAACAGCTATAATTTTCAGAGGACCATACCGATCCACCAGGATTCCGCTGAACAAGGAGGGCAGAAACATAGCCATGATATGGCTCTGGATTACCCAGGCTGTATCTTCCAGGTTAATCATATCCAGATTATGCATGCTCAGAGGCGTAGCTGTCATGAGTAAGCTCATAATGCTCCAGGCCGCCACTGCTGCGCCTAAAGCAAGCTTAAAATTAACCTGTTTAGCAATTTCCAGGAGCGCTCTGCCACTTTGCTCACCCTTTGCCGGTAACGTCATCTTGCCAGGTTGATAAAAACACAACACCATCATTGTGCCCAACATGAAAAAGCTCAAACCAATAAAAGAACCGGCATACAGAGCCATCCCACTGACTTGTTTCAACCGGGTTGCTAACTCCGGACCAATGTAGGCCGCGACCACACCCGCCAGCATCAGGATCGACAAATAGCGACCTAATTTTTCGGTGGGTACAACCTCTGTTAATGCAAACCGATACTGCTGAATGAAGGCATTATGACTGCCTATAAGAAACGTTGCACAACAAAACAAGACAAAATGTTCTTCGGTTACGGCATAGGCTGCGAGCAAACCACCTAAACTGGCATAGCCTGCTGCAAAGATAAATCCAGGTTTTCGTCCAAACCGGCGCATGAGTAATGCTGCCGGGACGGTAGTACTGGCCGTACCGACGATCATTAAAGCCAATGGTAAGGTAGCCAACCCGGGCGACGGAGCCAGCCCCGCGCCGATAATACCGCCTAATAATACCACCATAGGGGCTCCCGTTTGAGCCAGGCACTGTGCTAGGGTCAATACTATTAAGGTCGGGTGCATAGACTTTCTCTTCGGCAATTACCGGGAATCGGTGTCGCCACAGAGTATGCGCACATTGACTGTTTGTGTCTATGAATAAGACGTGGAACAATTTAGCTTTAGAAAGGTGTAGCTTTAGGAAGGTGTAGCTCTAGGAAGGTGTAGATCTAGGAACATTAAGCTTGAGGAGCATTTGGTTTTAGGAACCACTGGTTTGAATAAGAAGGATCAAGGATTTATGTCTGAACAGCGCGTTGATGCAGTTATCGTAGGGGCTGGTTTTGCAGGAATGTATGCATTGCATCGCCTGGTTAAAGAAAACTACCATCCAATTGTATTTGAAACCGGGGATAATGTAGGTGGAACCTGGTATTGGAATCGCTATCCTGGCGCCCGCTGTGATATCCAGAGCATGGAGTATTCCTATACTTTTGATGAAGACCTCCAGCAGGATTGGAACTGGTCAGAAAAATACGCTCCTCAACCTGAGATTCTCCGCTACGCAAACTACGTTGCAGACCGGTTCGAGCTTCGTCAACATATCAATTTTAATACCCGGGTCCTGACTGCTCGCTATGATGAAATTCATCAGGAATGGCTGGTGAGAACAGATCAGAACAAAACCTATCGAACCAAATTCTGCATCATGGCGACAGGCTGCCTGTCATCGACAAACCTGCCCAAGTTCAAAGGTGTAGACTCCTTTGAAGGTGAATCGTTTCATACGGGTCAATGGCCTCATTCACCTGTGGATTTCAATTCGAAACGAATTGGTATCATCGGCACAGGCTCCTCGGCGATACAATCAATCCCCATTATTGCCCAGAGTTGTGAGCACCTGACGGTATTCCAGCGTACCGCTAACTATTCGATTCCCGCCCACAACGAGCCACTCGACAAACAATACGCCACCTCGATTAAAAATTCCTATCCTGCGTTCAGGGCCGAAAACAGGGAGATGTTTGCTGCCTTTGGTGCACACCAGTCGCGCTGGGAGGATTCTATTTTTGACGTCGATGATGAGGTTCGACTAGCTCGCTTTGAAAAAAAATGGCAAGAAGGGGGGCTTGGTTTCACCAGTGCTTTCGGAGACACTGGAGCCGATAAGCAAGCCAATGATATTGCTGCTGAATTTGTCAGGAACAAAATCAGAGCAGCCGTCAATGATAGCGAGGTTGCTGAACTACTCTGTCCTGACCAGGTTCTGGGTTGCAAACGGGTCTGTGTAGACAGTCATTACTTTGAGACATACAACAAACCAAACGTAAACCTGGTTAATGTAAAGGAGCATCCCGTTGAGGAGATTACTCCCGAAGGCCTGATCCAGAACGGCCAACATTATAAATTCGATATGATTATCTATGCTACCGGCTTTGACGCCATGACCGGCAGCCTTCTGAAAATAGATATAGAGGGGAAGAACGGCCTTTCTCTCCAGGAAAAGTGGCACGCGGGCCCAAGAACCTACCTCGGCCTCTGCTCGTCTGGTTTCCCTAACTTATTCACCGTTTCCGGTCCGGGTAGTCCATCTGTACTGTCAAACATGATCATCACTATCGAACAACATGTAAATTGGATAATCGATTGCATGACCCATCTACGCGACAGCAAGCTAAGCACCATCGAGGCGCTGGAAGATGCAGAAAACGATTGGGTTGATCTAACCAACGAAATTGCCAATGGCACACTTTTCCCTACTTGTAACTCATGGTACCTGGGTGCCAATGTGCCAGGCAAACCAAGGATTTTTATGCCGTTCGTAGGGGGCTTCCCGACTTATGCAGAAATATGTGCAGACGTCGCCGAGCAAAATTACCGTGGCTTTGAATTGACCGCATAAACGCCAAAACAGGTCCTGGAAACCGTTTTTTGCACCTGGAACTAAAAGGACCAACAACGGTTTCCAGCGGCCCGCTAACCGGACATAGCAAACGGCAGTGCTAGTAAAAACAGCGCCAAAAGGAGCCCTGCCCGTGGAGTTTTATCGGCGGTTCAAACAAACACCCGTGACTGAAAGGAAGGATAACCGTGACAATGAATAACCCGCATTATCATGATGTACTTATTATCATTGGTCATAGCCATCAATTTGATGATCCTACTGTCAAGCAAAGATGTCAGCTCGCCGCAGAAGTGTTCCATCAGGGCAGTGCCGCACAAATTCTGCTGACTGGAGGCTATGATCAAGGCCTTGATATCAAGCCTATCCGGAGCCAGGCAGAAGCGCTTCGATACTGCCTGATAGACAAAGACGTGCCTGCCTCATGCCTGTTTATGGAGGAGAAATCCAGTCAGTTGATAGAGAACCTCTATTTCTGCAAAACTGAATTCCTACTACCCTGCTCATGGTTTGATGTCGGCATTGTTACCTGCGAGGATGCCGTCCTAACCACTCGTTGGATAGCTTCCAAGATCCTAGGCGAGCAAGCCACTGTAACGATCTATCCAACCATCCAGGAACATCACCAACCTACAACCGCAGACCAGGCGAGTCTGGCCGCATTGCAAGACAGCTATGGCAGCATCCAGGATGGAGATCATAAGGCTGTGAAGCAGCTAATCACCCACTCTATCCAGAACCCGGATGGGTAAACAAGTGACTTGAAACGACGAGTTCCAAATCGTTTTATCGTGCTAACCCTACCACTGGACTGACAGCCGCTGGGTTTCGCAGAAATTTAAGATACACTACACCTGGACGCAAAATTTTATCCATCATTGGCTGGCATAACCTGCTTCGGCAGCGCCACCAAACCAATGGACTATTCAGCCCAAATCAACTCAAATCAACTCAAATCAACTCAAAAAAGGAAGCTCCAACATGCAAAAAGTTAGCTTAGCACTCCTTATCATACTGCTCGCGACGCCTGCACTGGCGCGAGATAACCAGGACCCTGAACTATCAGAAAATACCTTCGTCATAGAAACTAACGCTCATTCTGACCAGGAATCACTGACCAGTATCCTCAGTGAAGCAGGCGTCGAGCTCGATGCTGAAATACTCGAGGCCCTAAAAGCCGGCGGCGCAAAAATAAAGATCATCAAACATTCCCGAAGCAGAGACGATGCAGACCCCTCAGGCAACAAAAAGGTCTTTGTTACGCGGTCTAAAGGCAATGACCACCCTCTAATGGCATCGAGTGGCTCCATAGATATTGATCAACTTGACGTAGAGGTAATTGCCGATGGAGACAAGGACATCTTTTTCATCAAAGGCCTGGGCGGATCTTCAGAACACGCAGAAAGGTTATTTATAGAAGAACTACACGAAGCACCCGGCAGGGGACCCGGGGGCATGCATTGGTTCGAGGACGGCAGAGACGAGCACCCCAAGCAGAACCTGACCGGCGATGCTGCCCAATGTGTTATCAAGAACCTCACAAAAGTGACCAGCCCTATGGCGGCTAAATTGCTTCGTGAAGCCTGCATAAGCCTTCATGAAGAATGAATGCCAAGGCCTGTTGTAGAGGTTAAGCCTGAGCTAACCTCGGCTTTTCAAGCCAGTAGCCTCAACTCTGGCCCAACCAAGATCAATTAATGGCTAGATCTACTCGTTATTGGTAATGATTACCTTACCGACGACTTTACGATCAACCAGCAGTTGGTAAGCTTCAATGATGTCAGCCATGGGCAGCACATGAGAAATAAACGGCTGAATTCTTTTTGACGCAAGCCAACCCATTAATACCTGCATGTGCCCATGTGCCACCTGCGGCCGATGTCGCTGCAGACCGCCGACGGTATAACCAATCACAGTCGCATCCTTCACTAACAAATGGTTGGTTTTTGCCAAGGCAGGTCGACCTGCCGTGAAACCGACAACCAATATGCGTCCAAATGGTGCGATACAGCGCATTGACTCATCAAAGACATCGCCACCGACTGGGTCATAAATAACATCTGCACCCAGTCCACCGGTTAAGTCTTTGACCTGATCACGGAAACCATCTATATAATTTATGACCTCGTCAGCACCCATTTTAGTAACCACAGCCAGTTTTTCATCGGAACTCGCTGTACCAATGACCCTGGCACCCATTAGCTTGCCTATATCAACTGCCGCCAAACCAACTCCCCCAGCTGCACCATGCACAAGAAGCGTTTCTCCAGGCTGCAGGCCGGCGCGTGTTAACCCGTCCAGCGCAGTCAAATAGTTATTCCTGAATGAAGCGGCCATCTTAAGGTCGACTCCATCAGGAATCTGAGTAACGGCTTTTGCGGAGACATTAACAATCTCCGCACACCCGGCTGGCACCAGAACCTTAGCTCCGAGTTCCACGCTGGTGACGCTGCTTCCCAGGGCAATAACTGACCCAGCACCTTCACCCCCAACCACAAAAGGATAACCTGAACTCTCTTGATATTGGCCTGCAAATTTAACTAAATCGCTGAACTGAATACCCCTGGCATCAACGGACACCTGAATTTCACCTGGACCCGGTTCGCAAGGAATTGCAATATCCTGATACTCCAAGTCGAGATGCGATCCTGCTTTAACACAATAAACAACTTTCATAGTTATAATCCAAACCTCGTCTGTAGTAAGTAAGCCATAGCCATAATCTGACAATAGCATCGCCCTACCCTGATAATCTAAGCATGCCAATCGGCCTAGCCCGTCAAGACCCATAAACAAAACGACCGGCTACAAACCCTTTCAGCTTGACCATCGTGATTTTCGCGCACGATCTGGGCTTATTCTACCGCAGCTTCCAGGGTTCAACCGAAAAACCTTGAACAGCGCCTGTTGAGGGGCGGTTGAGCAGGAATAGGCTGAAATGAAGATCTCGAAGTGTGGCCCCATGGGCGGCTTTCTGAAAGTACTTCAGTTTATGCAGCGGCCATATTTGAGGGTTCTGGTATCGGACTGCTACCCAGATGAATACTCCCATTCTGCAATAGCCGTCATGCTGCTGTCGGGACAAGCAGCAAGTCAACATCCCCGTGCAGGCATCACCATTGCGGCCGAAAAAAATCACGACAGGTCTATATTCCTTAGACGATAAATTCTGTTAGGGTGTCTGCAATGTGAAATGATTAAGTGATATCCGCCCATCAAACCGCTCACCTCACCCGTTTTAGCAGCCTACTCCGGTATTTCCCTGCCGATGGCCGCCATGGGTATGCCTGTGGCCGTCTATTTGCCCCGGTTTTATAGTGAGGGCATGGGGCTATCCCTTGTCGTAGTGGGCACTATATTTACCATCGCCCGAATAAGCGACGTCATTACAGACCCGATCATGGGCTATGCCATTGATCGTTACCAAACGCGGTGGGGACGGCGAAAACACTGGATTGCACTTTCCCTGCCTATTCTTTTGATTTCGGTCTGGATGGTATTCATGCCTTCCAAAGAATCAGTCTCTGCAAGTTATCTCCTGTTCTGGCTGGTGGCGCTTTATATTGGCTATACCATGCTGGCTATTGCCCACCAATCCTGGGGGGCAGAGCTATCCCAAAGCTATGATGATCGTTCACGTTTATTTGGCTGGCGGGAAATTTTTATCATCGCCGGCATGACCATCGTGCTGGCGATACCCGCAGCGCTCGAACTTAATGGTTATAGCAGTCAACAGGATAAAGTTGCCAGCATGGGCTGGTTCTGCTTGATCCTGTTCCCGATTTTAGCTATCCCCACCTTGCTGGTGGTTCCAGACAGCCATAGCGTTTCTTCGTCTCGCTTATCCTTAAAAAAACAATTCACACTGATCGCCAATAACCAACTCATGTGGCGATTACTGGCTGCAGATTTTGCGTCTGGTTTTGGCACCGCCGTCAGCGGTGCACTATACATCTTTATCGCCAGCGCCTACTTCAAGCTACCGGAACACGCCAGCATAGCCCTCCTGTTCTATTTCTTGGCTAGCTTCCTGGCTATGCCTATGTGGCTAAAACTAGCTTATAAAATCGGTAAGGATGTCGCTCTAAAAATCGCCCTTGGTTACGCTGCGGCCATCAATCTACTCCTGATACCTCTTGCTGAGGAAGGCAACATAGCTATTCTGTGGGGATTTACGCTCACTTTCGGTGTCGCTTTCGGAGCGGCACCAACCCTATTACGCTCGATGATGGCAGACCTCACCGATCAGGACGAATTGCACTCCGGAGAAAAGCGATCTGGTGTGTTTTTTGCCCTGTTGACTACCACCAACAAACTTGGCGCTGCAATTGCGGTCGGCACCAGCTTTGCTATTCTTGAACTGGCCTTCAATTTCCTACCTGGAAAGGAGAACCCGCAAGCAGCCCTTGACGGACTTCTGCTGACCTATTCTCTGGGTACCGCCCTGGGCCTTCTCCTGGCAGTCATCCCATTAATCCGCTACCCATTGGACAAGGCGGCACATCAGTTAATTCGATCGCAGATCGAAATGCGTTCTAACTCAAATTAATGGCCCTCAACCCAGCCCTGCATTGCCTATCATCACCTGTTTCACCTGCACATGAAAAAACCAAACCCTCTCCAATCAATCAACGAGACCGCAGAAAAACAGCAGCTCCCGTTAATAACAACGAACTCAAAGCGGTTATCCAGTGCTACTCGACTGCGAAGCAATCTGAAAACCGGCCCATCAATTGCTGCATTACCTGACAATACCGGCATCGGGATCAAACTCTGAGCACCCTAGCCCTTGCATTTTGGTCACTAAAACCAGGAAATTCATTCAGGTTCTGCCATCTATGATCAATAACCTTGATCGACATGAGTTAAAACTTTTATTAGAGCTCTGGGCCAACACCGAATAAAATCATTCTGGTTGGGTCATCAAGTCACTAACAGTCGGAAATAAAATGAAAGCACAAGGCGAAGGAAGTCTTCAGGCACCTACAAGGCACCCACTGGACTGGAAAGCGGATAGTTTCTGGCAGCCTGAGGAACTTAATGAAGAATTGGAAAGGGTTTTTGACATATGCCATGGCTGTCGCCGTTGCGTGAGCCTTTGCGATGCCTTCCCGACCTTGTTTGATCTGGTCGATGAGTCATCTACCCTGGAGGTAGACGGCGTTGATAAAGCAGACTACAGCAAGGTAGTTGACCAGTGTTACCTCTGCGACCTGTGCTATCTGACCAAATGCCCTTACGTGCCACCACACGAATGGAACGTTGATTTCCCCCATCTCATGCTCCGAGGCAAGGCCCAGAGTTTTAAAGCGGGCAAAGCACGCCTGAGAGACAGGATACTGACTAGCACAGGCGCGCTGGGGAAGACCATTACCGCCATTCCCCTGGTCGATGTGACCGTGAATGCGTTGAACAAAAACCCTTTGTTTCGTAACGCACTGGACATGACCATTGGCGTTCATAAGCATGCGCCGCTGCCTTCCTATCATCGCAATACCTTAAGAAAAAAATTCAGTCCGGCTAAAATAGACGCCAAGCCTGTCGGCGCAACGACCGGTAAAGTGGCTTTCTACGCAACCTGCTACGGCAACTACCACACGCCTGATCTAGGTGAAGATTTCATTAAAGTATTCCAACACAATGGCATCAGCATTGATCTCGTCAATAAAGAGGCCTGCTGTGGCATGCCCAAGCTTGAACTCGGCGACCTGGATTCAGTCAATGCTCTGAAAGAAAAAAACATCCCCATTCTTGCAGCCATGGTCGACGAGGGATTTGACCTGATCGCGCCAATTCCTTCCTGTGTCCTCATGTACAAGCAGGAACTACCGCTCATGTATCCGGATGACGCGGATGTGCTGAAGGTTCAGAAGGCCTTTTTTGATCCCTTCGAATACCTCTATCTCCGCCACAAAGGAGGGGAGTTTAATACCGACTTCAAACAAACCCTCGGGGACATCAGCTATCAGGTTGCCTGTCATTTAAGAGTTCAAAAAATCGGTTACAAGACTCGCGATATTCTGAATCTAGTACCAGGCACCGAAGTCCAGACCATCGAACGATGCTCAGGGCACGATGGCACCTATGCCGTAAAAAAAGAAACCCGATCCAAATCCCTGAAAATTGCCCGACCTGTGGTAAGACAGGTAAACGCTGCAAACAATCAACACCTGGTTAGCGATTGTCCAATGGCAGCCGTTCATATTGAAAATCTTGCAGAACATGAACCGGTCACCAGCCATCCCATGTCTCTACTCAGAAGTGCCTATGGCATCTAAACCAGACAAAACCCTGGTATTAAGCATCGATTACCCGGTCCAATTGGTTTTAAGCATGACCAAGCAACGCTCCGGCTAAGTATCAGTGCGTGTCAGAGCGCACCTAATAACGGACCCACTGTGTTATTTAACACAAAAGCAATTGAACTGAATTTACATTTGCGTGGCTACCTGGGCCACATCATCCGGCAAGTCCACCCAGGACTGTTTGCTATCAACCCAGACATGAAAAGCAGGAGAAAACGATGTTGTGTCATCCAGGGTACCGGTTTTCAGATAGAGAACATCTGGCTGGCGCCCCTCCGAATACAAAGCGGAACCACAATTACCACAGAAATAGCGACTCACCTGACCACCACTGGCAGTATCGCCATCAACATAACATTTAGGGGTAGCACCGGCGAATTGTATTGCTGTTCTGGCAATGCCCCACAGAGTTGAAAAAGCAGAACCTCCCTGCCGCTGACAATTCTTACAATGACATACACCTGCGGCAACAGGATCTCCAGTAATCTGATAGCTGATTTCGCCGCAAAGGCATTGGCCGGTAGGTTGAGTCTTTTTTCCTCCTTTAATCCAGGTTCGGCAGGCCGGTTTCTGGTCTGGCTCTTTGTGATCAAAAACCGCTTCAGAGGTATAAACTTAACCTTATCAGATGCATAATTACCTGGTACAGATCAATTTCTCTCCCAACCAAGGCAAGCCATGAACGACCATAGAAACACCCTTACCCAGGAAGAAGAATGGGTCATACTTCAAAAAGGCACTGAACGACCTTTTTCTGGTGAATATGACGACCAGTTTGCACCAGGCCTGTACTTGTGCAGGCAATGTGATACGCCCCTGTATCGTTCAGAAGACAAGTTTCAAGCCCATTGTGGCTGGCCCGCTTTCGACGATGAAATACCCGGCGCGATTAGAAAAGAGCGGGATAATGATGGTTTCAGAACTGAGATACTGTGCGCCAACTGTAACGGACATTTGGGCCATGTATTCACAGGCGAGCAAATCACTGCGAAAAATACCCGCCACTGCGTCAATTCTGTGTCCATGAAATTCATGCCAGGAAACGATTCAAAGGCATGATCTCTAGGTTAGACCAAGGCATGGCATTGACCGCACGCGCCAAGCATTTTGTTAACCGGAACTGATAGCAGTCCTGCCTGATCGTAGCTAAAGACGAAAAATAATGCCTTACTGCCGACATACTACCAACCAGAAGCAATCATCATCAGGGTGGAAATCCATCTGCCGAAAAAAGAGAAACTAATGCCAAATTTTCCTAAATTTATGCTGGCACTATCAGCCACTATAGTCTTCACCGCCTGCACTGAAAATCCTGACAATGAGCAATCTAAAACCAACCAGGTAACACCGCTATACCCTCCCTGGGGAGTGGACCTGACTGCCCGGGATTTAAACACTGCACCGGGAGATGATTTTCATCAATATGCTAATGGCACATGGTTAGCCGACAACCCGATCCCTTCTGACAGAACCTCCTGGGGTGTCAGCGCCATCATTCGTGAGAGAGCTGAAGACAGAGTCAGACAACTTATTTCCGATTTAAGTCAGACAGCATCCGAAGCAAGCAGCCCGGAACAGCAAGTTGGCGCCCTTTTCAACAGCTGGATGGATATCTCAGAGCTGGATAAGCTAGGGATCTCTCCGCTTTCCGAAGACCTCAATCGAATAGCGATGATCGACTCGCTAGAGGCGTTAGCCGATGAATTTGGCCGCCAATACCTGGTTGGGGGAATCAGTCCATTCAGTGCCTGGATCGGCCTCAACCCGGTCAATCCGGATGAGTACAAGTTGTCCATTGGGCTCTCCGGGCTGGGCCTCGGGGATCGAGATTACTATCTGGAAGATAGTGAGCGAATGAACCATATCAGGTACGAATATAAACAACACATCGCTAAAATGCTCTCTTTTGCGAACTATGACGTTAGCGTTGCCTGGCCCTCGAGAATCCTGGCAATAGAAACACAGATCGCAGAACTGCAATGGATCAGATCAGATCGACGAGACAGAGATAAAACATTCAACCCGACCTTAACCAGTGAACTTACCAACACCCACCCGGAATTTCCCTGGCTCAGATTTCTTAGCGCAAGAGGAGTCGACGCGGTTGAGGAAATCAACCTGTCCCACCCCGATACCATAGGACCGTTGATTGATTTCATCAGAAACACAGAAATAGCAGACTGGCGAGCCTACCTGACCTTCCATATGATCGATAATCATAGCGGTCTACTCGCCAGCGAAATTGACCAGGCCGGATTCGAGTTCTGGGGTAAAACAGTAAGAGGCCAGAGCGAACCACTTGCCCGCTGGAAGAGAGGCGTTGCTCGAATCGGCAACAAGTATGGGCTTGGCGAGTTACTCGGCCAGGCCTACGTAAACCGTCATTTCAGTGCTGAGTCAAAAACCGATATGGAAAAGCTGGTCGAAAATCTCCGTTCAGCATTCCAGGCGCGTATAGAAGCAATTGATTGGATGGGTAGTGCCACTAAACAGGAAGCCCTCCTCAAATTAACCGCCTTCACCGCAAAAATTGGCTACCCAGATCAATGGCTGGATTTATCTGACATTCAAATTGACCCGAAAACCCTGTTCGATAATTCACGTCGTATAAGCGCTTTCTTTGAACAATATGAGATCGACAGACTAGGCTCTATAACTGATCGTGCTGAATGGTTCATGATGCCGCAAACCGTCAATGCTTATTACAATCCTGGTTTTAATGAAATCGTCTTTCCCGCTGCCATCCTCGACCCGCCTTTTTTTGATCCCGGTGCCGACCTGGCGGTTAACTACGGCGCTATCGGTGCTGTCATAGGCCACGAGATGGGTCATGGGTTTGATGATCAGGGATCAAAATCAGATTCGTTGGGCGTCAAGCGAAACTGGTGGACTGACATGGACCGGAAGAATTTCAATGATCGTACGAAAAAGTTGATCGATCAATTCAATCGCTATGAGCCATCTGAAAACAGTTTCATCGATGGGAAATTCACCCTCGGTGAAAATATCGGTGACCTTGGCGGGATTGAAGTCGCCTATTACGCTTATAAACAAGCACTTGATGGCGAGATCGCTCCTGTGATTAACGGCGTAACCGGGGACCAGCGTTTCTTTCTCGCTTTTGCGCAAAGCTGGCGCACCCATCGAACGCCTGACCTGGCACTGCAACTGTTAAAGATTGACCCTCATTCCCCGCCAAAATATCGAGTCAACGGCATCGTACGTAACGTAGATGCCTGGTATCGCGCATTTGATGTCAAGCCCGGTGATGCGCTATATCTGGATAAATCCGAACGGGTCAGTATATGGTAGCTTCGAACCGAAATGTGATCGAGAAAGGACCAGACGGCTCATCTCCCAAAAAGCGCAACATACTACTCATCACGACCGACCAAATGCGGTTTGATGCCCTCGGTTGCAATGGTGGCAAGGTAGCCAGGACACCCACCATCGATGAACTGGCCAGGACAGGCCTGAACTACGCTAGAGCTCACAACCAGAACGTTGTCTGCATGCCGGCCAGAGCGACAATTATAACCGGCCAGCATGTCGGCTCGCATGGCGTATGGATGAATGGTGTTGCCCTGCCAGAAGACACCCAGACGATTGCTCACCACCTGCAGGAGCATGGTTATCAGACAGCCTTGCTGGGTAAAGCTCACTTTGAACCGTGGCTTGGCTCACCTGAGGACTTTTTCGAAAATAAAATGGCCTCTCTTAATCACACCGGTCCCCATCGAGGTTTTCAGCACATGGAACTGGCTAATCATTTTTTTGAAGGTCACAGCCATTACGACCTCTGGATGAATCAATATCCCCGTGAAAAAGCGCTTTTCTACCCGATGATAACCGAGCAAGGCCAGAATACGATTGGCGCTGGCGACACTAATGCCACCCAGGTCTGGCCCATGGATGTTCCGCCAGCGCTGTATCATACGCAGTGGGTGGCCGACCGTACCATCAAGTGGCTGGAGAGCCAGCAATCATCCAGCGATCCCTGGTTTTGCTGGATGAGCTTTCCAGACCCTCACCATCCCTGGGACGTGCCTAAATCAGAATTATCACGTGTTCCCTGGCGCGATCTGGATCTGCCAGCACGTTATTGTGACTCCGAGCAGGCCAGGCAAGTCCTAGGGCAAAAACCAGAGCACTGGCTTGGGTACTATCATGGTTCAATCTGGACCAATCTGGAATCTCCACGGAATTTCATTCCCGCGGACATGAGCGCAGACCAGGTGCGCGAAATCAATGCCATGACCCACATTGAAAACGAACTCATCGACGACGCCTGCGCACGCGTAATTGCCCATCTTAAGACCACCGGAAATTACCACAATACCGATATATTCTTCACCACCGATCACGGTGAACTGCAGGGCGACTTTGGACTCATGTTCAAAGGACCCTACCACGTCGATGCGCTCATGCATGTGCCGCTGATCTGGCGACCGGCTGAGCTCTCCAACATCCAACCGGATCAAATTCACGACCCTGTAGGTCATCTTGACCTGGCAGCTACCTTCTGTGAAATTGCTGGAATCGAGTTACCTGGTTATGTTGAAGGTACACCACTACCTGATAGTCAAGAGACAGCCAGGAAACAGAACCGTTCTCAGGTATTTACCCAATGGGATTCACAACACGGTGATATCGACCTGCACCTGCGCAGTCTTTATCACTCCGATGGCTGGCTGTATACACAATATGAGACCAGCAGCCTGTACCAGGGAGATGAAGGTGAGCTATATGATATGAACACTGACCCAGAACAGTTCCATAATTTATGGAGTGATCCAGCACAAAAAGACCTAAAGCAACATTTCAGGGCCCAAATCGAATCGGAATTACCTGGTCTGACAGAGCCGCTACTGCCTCGTAAAGCTCCCGTCTGAGGCCCTTGATATTAGGATGATCTCGGAGGGCAAAACCAATTCGTTTTCGCAAGGTTTTCCTAACTCCTGTTGCAAGCCAAATCAGAAGCCACCCAGGCTATTGCAGCGATGAAAACAGAACCATTGGTTGGCCGTTCTCGGGGTCAAGCTCAAAAAAGGCTGTTTATAAGGGTTATTGTTACCCCTGTTACCCCTGTTACCCCTGTTACCCCTGTTACCCCTTAGATAAACATCAGTGCATTTTCCTGGCCAACCAAGGGGATACCAAAAGTAGACCCGCCCCCATGAGGACTGCTAACCAAGCCAACGATTCAAAAACATTCGAATAAACAGCCAGTGAAGCCAGGGGTGATACCGAAGACCCAGGTGAATCTTCAATCGCCATCAATCCAGCAATCATTCCTCCCGCGTAGGCTGCCAGTGCGCTGGACAGGAACCAGACGCCCATCATCATCCCTGCCACCTTCTGCACTGATAACTTAGTTACCATGGACAACCCGACAGGAGACAGGCAAAGCTCCCCTGTGGTATGCAGCAGATACATCAGTACCAACCATATAACTGCTACCTGACCATCTTCCCCTGCCTGAGAAATACCAAAAACAAGCACAGCAAAGCCCAGGCCAACCTGGAAAATAGCCAGCGCAAACTTAACAGGCGTGGACGGCTCTATCTCTCTCTGGGACAACTTAACCCAGATATAGGCGAACAAAGGGGCCAGAATAATAATGAAAGCAGGATTAAGAGACTGGAACATCCCAGCGGTAAAAATACCTTTATCTATATTGCGGTCAGTAAACAAGGTCAAAGACGAGCCTGCCTGTTCAAACAGGGCCCAGAATAAAACTGACATAATCATTAAAAACAACATGACCAGCATACGATCTCGCTCCTGTGGGGTGCAACTGGATAACGAGAACCAAACAATATACGAAAACACGACGCCACTGAAAATAAGCAGCGCCAGACCTAATTCACCGGTATATTGCAAAGCCACCCATATTCCCGCCACCAGCAACAGGCTGGACACATAAATTAAACTTTCTGTCGATATCCCCATCCATTTGCTACTGAGAACCTGCGGATTTGGTGGCAGGCCCAGGCCCGAGAGATATTTCTGACCCCGTAGGAAGGTCAGCAAACCCAACAGCATGCCAACCCCGGCCACTCCAAAACCGTATCGCCAACCGAAGTTTTCACCGAGATAGGCGCAGATAATGGTCGCAGAGAAAGCACCCAGATTGATGCCCATGTAAAAAATAGTGAAGCCACCATCACGCCTGGGGTCGTCTTCACCATATAGGCTACCGACAATAGTGGAAATATTGGCCTTGAGGAAACCAACACCAACTATTATGAATGCTAACGAAAGATAAAATATCTTTTCATAAATCCCTTCGCGAATGAGCATACCATCATTGATATAAGCAGCGGGCCCTTCAAAGGCCATACCAAAATGACCCACAACCAGCAAGCAGGCACCAAATACAATGGCTTTTTTCAGGCCGAGGTAACGGTCGGCGATCATTCCTCCCAATACCGGCATGGCATAGACTAACGCCGCGTAACTGCCATAGATCAACCCAGCTTTACCATCTTCATATAACCAATGCTTGGTAAGGTACAATATCAATAGCGCACGCATGCCATAGTAACTGAATCGTTCCCACATTTCGGTCATAAAGAGGATGAACAACCCGCGAGGATGGCCTATCCAGCGCGATTCCATTGCCGTTTCAGTCATCGCTATCAGCTCCTCACCTGGTTGGCAGTCAGCAAAGCCTTATTATCAGAAACCGGGAACACACTGTCTGCATCCTCAGGTCGCATCCCTCGAATTCTTTCGATAATGGTTTCAGATGCACCTTCCGGAAAACTGGCCAGTCTCGTCGCGACCGCTCTCAGGGTTTTCAGGACCTGGGCTTCATCAACCGATTGCAAAGCCAGGCCAAGGGTGACCAGTTCCGGACCCAGAACCCGGTCCCCGAGTAGAGATAGCCTGAGCAGAACCTGCTCCGTATACTTCAATTTCAACCAGCCTGCGTTCATGGGTAAATCAGAGCCTTGCTGTATTTCGCCTATCTGCAGGAACGAGGTATGTCCTGCTATAGTCAGATCACAGGCGAAAACTAACGCGGCCCCAGCATTGATGGCAAACCTTTCCAACGCACATAATAACGGTTTCCGGCATCGGTACAATGCTCTATGCATTGACCTGATATCGCCCACATCTTTGCCCTGCCACTCAGGCGCAGGGTCTGCCTGTAGCGCTTTTAAATCGATACCTGAGCAAAGATAACCACCTTCACCACGAATCAGGATAGAAGCGATCTCCTTATCGGTCTGGAGCCCTTCAATGGCCTGGGTAATCTCTCCGGCCATCGGCGGTATCAAAGCATTCCGTCGCTCGGGGCGATTGAGCACAATTTCGGCCCACCCCGCGTGTTTTTCAATATAAGTGTAGGACCCCATAAAAGTTTCCAAAGCATGACAACAGCAGCTGAGCATGCATCAAATGAAGGATTGTTTCCAGTTCCCAGGCGAATCGGTGCCATTCATCTTCAATGCTCGCTATGCCAGCTCTGGACAGTGCCACCATGCCCAGCCTTTCGCCTGAGTTTATGAACTTGATTTAACGCCACTGGCTTTGCCAAAGCTGCTCAAAGTGCGCTAGTCTAGAAGCTGGTAACTAAATCAAGCTGGGCTGCTCAGCAACACCGCTAAATCTGACGATAACCGGACCCTATTTACAATCGATCCTGCTTCTCATCCCATAGAAATATAAGAGTAGAACCATGCACCTCACCGACAAAATCTCTACCGTAAGGCATTACCTGGCTGAAAAGAAAATCACGGCTATTCTCATTCCCAGGGCAGATGAATATCTCGGCGAATACGTGCCAGAACATAACGAAAGATTAGCCTGGATCAGTGGCTTCACCGGTTCAGCGGGTATGCTCATTATTACTATGGACAAAGCTGTGCTGTTCGTCGACGGCCGATACACTATTCAGGTGCAGCAACAATGCTCAGCCGACTTATTCGAATTTGAGCATCTCATCGACAACCCACCGCTGCGATGGCTATCGGATCATCTCAGTGCAGGCGATGCTGTCGGTTTTGATAGCCGCCTGCACAATTATCAGTTTTATGAACATGCCCATGAACAACTGGCGGTTAAATCCATCCAATTAATCGAACTCACCGAAAACCCAATCGATCTTAACTGGACCGATCGTCCCTACGCTGATATTGAAGTTGCGCGTCTACTAGAAGAGAAGTTTACCGGTGAAAACAGTCTCGACAAAAGAAAAAGGATAGGTCAGAAAATCGGCCAACTGGGTGCCGATGCTGCGCTGATATCACAATTGGATTCTATCGCCTGGCTGCTCAATATAAGGGGCAACGATGTTCCCCATCTTCCCGTTATCATGGGTAGCGCAATACTTTACCAATCTGGAGAAATGGTCTTTTGTACTGATCTGCGAAAAATCCCGGACGATTTTGGCGATCATGTCGGCCCGGGCGTAGAGACATTAGCAGAGGATACTTTCGAGGAATTCATCCAAATCTTGGGCAGGGAAAACCAGAAAGTCATTATCGATGGTAATAACAGCAACACCTATGCAGTACTCAGGTGCATAGAACAACAATGTGAAATCATCGCCGGGACAGATCCAGTTTTGTTACCCAAGGCACAGAAAAATGACGCTGAACTCGAAGGTATGCGCCAATGTCATATTCGTGATGGGTCGGCGGTCAGTCGTTACCTGCACTGGATCGAAACTGAAGTAGCAGCATCGCGTTTTCACGACGAAGGCTTTTTATCCGATCGACTTGAACAGTTCAGACGGGATTTACCGGATCTGGTTGACCTATCGTTTGCAACGATTTCTGCTGCCGGCTCAAACGCGGCTATGGCCCATTACAGCCATACCAACGGAGTGCCGGCAAAACTATCAGCTAACAGCTTATATTTGGTCGACTCCGGTGGACAATACCTGGATGGAACCACTGATATAACCCGCACGGTCGCCATTGGCGAGCCTACTGCAGAGCACAGGGAAATGTTCACCCGAGTGCTTAAAGGCCACATTGCCCTGGCCCGGGCTATCTTTCCAAGGGGTACCGCTGGTAATCAATTAGATGCCCTGGCTAGACAATTTTTGTGGGAAGTCGGATTGGACTTCGATCACGGTACAGGTCACGGCGTCGGCTGCTTCCTCAGTGTGCATGAAGGACCCCAGAGAATCGCTAAAACTGCAGGTCCATCAGCTGCCCTACTACCCGGCATGGTGCTATCTAATGAGCCCGGTTTTTACAAAGAAAACAGTTACGGCATCCGTTGCGAGAACCTGATGACGGTAAAGGAGCATGCCAGCGGTATGCTCGAATTTGAGACGATTACCTTCGCTCCATTTGACCAAACGCTGATTAGTCACTCGTTAATGACGGATACAGAAATCGACTGGTTAAACCGCTATCACCAGCAAGTTTTTGACAAGCTCGAGCCCTGGCTCGAAGGCGAAGCCCTGCAGTGGCTGCAGCAGGCAACCCAGCCGTATTCGGCTAGGCTTTCGGCAAACTAGCAACCCTAAACCCAGGCGAAAGTATGCCATGAGGAATATTCAGTGCGCGTTGCCACCACTCCGTAAACAAGACTAAAGGCTGCATTAAAATCATGTCAATGAACAGAAAACAGGCCATCGAAAAGCTAACAGCAGCAGGCTTGCCCTATGCCCTAGAGCAAGGTGAAATCAACCACCGCAGCTGCAAGATATTCAGTCAAGCACCGGCAACGCTGCGCGACTTGTTTGCAGATAATCGTAGTGATCAGACTTTCTTCGTCTATGAAGACGAGCGCTATAGTTTCGAAGAAATTTACCGTCGTTCGGCCGCTCTGGCGCAGACACTAACCACCGATTTTAATATCATAAAAGGTGACCGAATCTCCATATCAATGCGTAATTATCCGGAGTGGATTGTTTCTTTTATGGCGGTTACCTCCATTGGCGCCATCGCCGTGGCTATGAATGCGCTGTGGCAAACCGACGAGATCGAATATGGCTTATCTCATAGCGGCTCCAAGCTTCTGATAGCTGATCACGAGAGAATTATCAGGGCCTTACCTGTTTCCGAAAAACTCGGGATATCCATCATATCGGTTAGATCAGAACTGAAAAATAATAGCTACATAAGTGATTTCAACGACCTTGTGGCTAAAGCCGCTGGCCTGGATATGCCGCAAATCCCTTTATCACCAGATGATGATGCCACTATATTCTACACCTCCGGATCAACAGGACACCCCAAAGGCGCTGTCTCATGCCATCGGAATATCATTAGCGCGCTTTTTTCCTGGGAACTCGATCTGGCAGCTCGGCAGCTTGAAAGTGGGCTTTCCGCCGCCGCCAAACCAATCGAGCAGCCAGCGACCCTGCTGGCCGTACCGCTATTTCACGCCACCGGTTCCCATGCGGTATACCTGCAGTCTTACCGTGCCCAACGTAAAATCGTTTCCATGTACAAATGGGATCCTGCGGAAGCTGCCGCATTAATTGAAGAAGAAAAAGTATCTTCATTTATTGCTCCAGCGGCAATGACTGGCGACCTCTTGGAGCAGGCCAGATCAAGCCAGCGCAACCTGAGCTCACTTATTTCTGTAGGCGGTGGCGGAGCTCCCAGGGCACCTGATCAGGTAAAAAATATTCCCGGCATATTTGCCCAAGCGCTTCCCAGCACCGGTTGGGGCATGACCGAAACCAATGCTATCGGTACCGGCATTGGCGGAGAAGACTATCTGCAGCGACCAACCAGTTCGGGCCGATGTTCGGCGGT
>Ga0233433_10000787_pt1 | contig 32949 bp, 29 predicted proteins | sample SI_122_August201_5_FD_179868 | JGI IMG/M metagenome (GOLD analysis project Ga0233433, IMG submission 179868) | Seawater microbial communities from Saanich Inlet, British Columbia, Canada - SI_122_August2016_100_MG | ecosystem: Environmental > Aquatic > Marine > Inlet | place: Canada: British...
ATCCATACCTTCGCGGTCACCGGCCTTGAAACGCTCGCTCAACCCGTGATAAATAACGCTGGTGCTTTTTAACGGGGTCGTCGTCAAGCCCTCGATAATCTGACGCCCATGCTCGGATATGAATATTGTGTGATCGGCCCGTTGAATACTGCCCAGTAGGATTTTCGCCAGGATCCACAGACGCAGCCGCGCCCAACCTAGGGGATATCTAGAGTGCAAGGCGGGCTGGAAAGGAAGCATATTCTGAAACACGGTGACGATCTTGCACTTGGGCGGCAGTCGCCCGTTGACAATTCCGCCGGGACAAAACAATACGTCGCTGTCCAGCTCCCGCAACAATCTAGGTAACATTAGATATTCCCAGATCGTCCGCCCCAACGGGTTCCTTGTCGGCCAACGAGGTTTTATTCTACGAATATTGCCGCGGCCAGGAGGCAACCGCAACGAGTCGTCGCACAGAATATAAATGCACAGATCATCCCGCTCCGGAGTATTGTCCAACAAGCTGCTCAGATACGTTTGTCCCCCTCCCAACCGAGCCGAGAACGCGTTAATTAGCATATTCATAGAAGAATAAATTTCTCTACTTCAGCCACGCGTCGGCACCTCAACTACCTGCCACTCATGTCCGGTGCACTGCAAGAATCGCTCGACATCCGCACGAGCGAGAACCAAGGTCGACGTATTGAGCAAAGGGTGGCATTGTATCGCGTCGGCGGCCCAGACCGCACGGTCAAACACCAACTCCACCGCCTGCGCGGAATCGTTGATGAGACCGAGTAGTGTCACGGCACCCGGTTCAACGCCAAGATATTTTTTGAGTCGTTCGGGAGAAGCCATGCCCAACTTATCCGCCCCCAACATCACCCGCAGTGCTTTCAAGTCAACCTGCATCGCGCCCTCGACCACGACCAGGAAATGGCGCCGCCCCTTCCCATCGCGTAGAAAGAGGTTTTTCGTATGGGCCCCGGGCAACGGCGACACCTGATCCTCCGCCTCCTGGTAAGTATAGACCGGCGGATGATCCGCGCGCTGATAAGATATATTGTTTTCTTTGAGGAAACAGTAGATATCCATGCTTAGTGTACCAAGCCCTTGTTGTAGCGCATCAAATCCCAGAGGAATTGCGAAAACTCGACCCCGTAGCGCTCCTCCAACTCGGTCGCCTTGCGCCTAGACAGCCCCACTTCGAGCGACGGAAGAGCAAAGTTGAACGCGAAGGCCACGGTATTGCGCTTGCGCGCCACCGGCAAATGCAATACTTCGCCAGTGAAGACCTGGTGCAACGAGCGATCGATGCCCTCGAGCAGTGATTCGCGATCGCCGGTCCACAAATTGGCCACCAAGACCCCTCGTCCGCTCAGTCGTTTTTGGCAACGCGCGAAAAACTCGGGCTGCCCCAGCGCTGGCGCCATACCGTCGCGATCGTGGATATCGACCATAATCCAATCGTATTCGCCAGCGCGTCTGTCGTCGAGGAAATTCTCCGCTGCTTCCACATGCACCGCAAAATGCTCATCGGAGGGCAGTGCAAAGTACTCGCGCGCCAACTCGACGACTAACGGGCGTTTTTCGACCACAGTGATCCGGCACTCGGGCCAGTGATAGCGGAGAAAACGCGCCAGCGCGCCGCCGCCCAGCCCCAACATTAGCACCGAACGCGGCGCCGACGTGAAGAGCAGAGCGCTGAGCATGCAGCGCGTATAGGACAGGGCCAAACCGACCGAGTCGCGCAACAGCATCGTCGTCTGCCGGGCGCGCGAACCAAAGTGCATCGTGCGCGAGGTCGCCTCATCGACGATTTCTATCGTGCCGAACTCGTCGCGGGCGGAGTGAACCAGCTTCCCGTCATACATCGCCTACCCTAGGCCCCCCGCCAATCGCGTTCCTGCGCTTGCGCCCGTTCCCTCCAACGCGCGTAATTCGGCGAAAGACTCAACGCCCCGTCCGGCTGCGGCACCAGTTGCCCGCCTCGACCCCGGGGATCGCCCCGCCGCTCGTTGAGCTCCGCCAAGCGTTTGCGCCACACAGCAACGCGCGCCGCGTGCACCGGGTCGGCAGATAGATCGCGGCATTCGCCGGGGTCTTCTTGCAGATCGAAGAACTGTTCGCAGCCAGTGTGATGGAACCAGATATACTTTTCCAAACCATCGGTTACGTACTGCATGCCATGTTCGAAGGTATAACAGGACGTGTGTTCTCCTTGAACAAAATCTCGCCAGCCGTCGCGCTCGCCGCGCGCCAATTTCAACAGACTCACCCCGTCCACCGACTCGGGGATTTCTACGCCGGCCGCGTCCAATAACGTCGGCATGATATCGCGCAATTCTACCGGCGCTTCTATACGCGTATTGCACGGCAAATCCCACGACTGCGGATAGCGCATTATGAATGGCACGCGCGCCGAACCCTCATAGGCATAGGTCTTACGCCAGTGGTGGTGGTCGCCCATCATATCGCCGTGGTCAGAGGTGAAGATGATCAAGGTTTCGGCGTAGGCCTGCGGATCGCGTTTTTTGAACTCGTAGAGGAAGCGCCCGATCTGATGATCGATAAAAGTGATATTGCCATAATAGCCGGCGCGACCTTTGCGCGTCTCGCTGTCGCTGCGCCGGGTGCGCGGCGCGTTGGTATCGGCGACTTTTTTATCGAACTGAGCCGACCAGTCGCCGACAAAAGGTGCGGGAATATCGGGATGCCCTTCATACATGTCCCAGTAGGTCTGCGGCGGGTCGTAGGGCGAGTGGGGTCGGGCGAAGGAGAGCCACATGAAAAAGGGCTGGCTCGGGTCGCGCTGCTCGACGAATTTGATGCCCTCGCTGGCGGTCCAGTACGTAGGGTGCAGGTGCTCGGGCAAGTGCGAAGGCCGCGCCATCCAACTGTTCCAATCAATGCTGTGGTCACGATATCCGTATTCGCCTTCTTTGTGTCTTTCGAAGAATTGGTGATAGTCGCTAATAAACCCCGAATCGCGGCGCCCACTCTCGTCGAGCACCATATGGTCAAATCCATAGCGCCGCCGTTGCGGCGCGTGGTGCATCTTGCCCACCGCTTGCGTATGATATCCCGCCTTCGCCAACTCGCCCGGCAGTGTCGCCGGATATTCGAGCGCGTCGTTGCCGGCCATCGTCAACCGCCCGTGGTGCCATTGGTCCATCCCAGTGATAATACCCGCCCGGGCCGGCGTACACGAGGGCACCGAAGTATAGGCGTGCGGCAGGTAGGCCCCTTGCTCGGCCAATTCGTCGAGGTAGGGCGTCTCCAACACGGGGTGTCCAGCACAGCCGAGGCAGTCGCCGCGCTGTTGGTCGGTGGTGATGAGCAGGAGGTTGGGTCGGGTTTGTGGCATGAGGTGGGTCCTGTTGCGTGGAGTGAGTGATGCAGCTGTTGGACGGGCTCTTGCAGGATATCCCGTCGCTCATTCTCGCTCGCCATCCCTGGCTCGCTCCGAGGTGTAGCCCTCAGATTTCACTTCCTGTGAAATCTGGGTCTACAATCCGCTCCAGGGATATCCTGCAAGAGCCCTGCGGTAGTCGCGCGAGTCGCGCCAGCACAATATTTAATTTAAGAGGGAAAACTAAAATCCTTAATTTGGGAGATAAAAGTACGCAAGAACATCACTACAATCCCACCCTTATAAAATGGACTCTGGGTCATCCACCAAGCGTAGCGGAGGTGCGGGGGGCGGCGGCAAGGGAAAGCCCCCCTAGGCTTCTTGCGCACCCCACCGCGTAGCAATAAACGCGTCCATAAAAATCTGCCCCAGATGAAACGTAATACAGGGAATCGCGATCAACCCCTTCATCTCGGGCGACACCGCCGACTCCGGCAAAAACGCCAGCACCGTCATCGCCACCGGCAAGGTCTTCTGGCTCGTCATCAGCACCACCGCCTTACGCGCCGCCGACTCGAGCCGCAACAACGCGCAGACGCCGCCGTTGAAGACCAGATAGAGCGCATGGATCCCCAGGCCCGACAAGACCAGAACCAGCAAACTGGAGGTCTCTACCAAAGCCAAGCGCTCAGAAGATTCGCTGAATTTCATCCATGGTATGGTGATCAGCGCCGCGTTGCTGGCCAAACTCAACCGCGGCCGTTGTGCGTTGATCCAGTCGACGGCGAAACGCCGCAGAAACTTGCCGACGCCCAGGGGCAAAAGAATGGAAAGACAGAGTTTGACAAACAGATCGCCGGCCGAAAGTTCGACCTGACCCAACGCGCCCAATAGATGCGCCAAGACAAAGGGTACGGTGAGAATGCCGGCGGTATTGGTCAGCACCGTCAAAAAAAGTGCTAAGGCCACATTGCCGCGCGCCTGGGCCGTCAAGGCGACACCCGAGGTCAACGTGGTCGGCATACAGCAGAACAACGCCAAGCCCAATTGAAAGGAGGGTTCCATCGGCAATTTAAAAGCGATGGCCGTGCCGATAAGCGGGGTGGCAAAGAGGATCGAGACACAACCCCATGACGTCGCCTTCCAGGCGGCGAGGGCGGCGTGGACCTCGTCGGTCTTGAGCATCAACCCCGACAGCAGGAAAATCATACTGACCGCGACATACTGCGTCGGCAGCCCGGCCATATAGATGCCTGGAGTGGGAAAGAAAAAGCCTACCACGGCCACCGTTACCAGACCGACGGGTAGGAATTGCTTCTGCAGGAAACTTAGCATGTCCCTAATATACAAGAAAAGGGCCGGAAGATATCCGGCCCACCAGGTGTATCTGTGTTTTCCCGGCCTAAAGCGCCGCTACTCGCTTTCCGTCATAGCCACCGCCCGGTAGCCAAAGCAGGTATCTTCGCAGAGCCGGCAGGAGTCAACATCGCCGGATCGGCACTCTAAGGCGCCGTCGCGGAAGAGCTGAAGAAATTCATTGGCCGAAGGTTTCTCCGAAAATAACATGCGCAAGAAACAAACCAGACGGGCGCGGGCTTCGGTGCTGATCAGGTGTTCCACCTTACAAGCGTCGATCATCGCGTCGTCCTCGTCCATGCCGAGCGCGTCGCTCAAGAAGCGCTGCACCACCAGACGCGTAGCCTCAGTCTCCTGCACGACCTTCAAACCCTGCTCGGTCAGTTCTAGAAAACGATTTGGATCCTCCTGCACATAGCCGCGCTCCTTGAGGTGTTTCATCGCCGTCGAGACACTGCCCTTGGTGATGCGCAAGTGTTTAGCGATATCTGAAACGCGGGCATAGCCGTGTTCCGTGCGCAACTCGTGGATCGCCATCAGATGATGCGCGGCACTATGGCTCAGCTCGTTCTTTTCGTAGGCCCTCCAGACTTCCTCGAACATCGTCTCGCCCTTTCTCCTCTCAGCCGGATCGGGTATCCTCGGCGTCCATCGCCAAACGGAAACCGATATTGTCCCGGGTCGACACCTCAGAGGCGCCCATCCGGTGGGTCGTGCGCAACGCCGCGCGCGTCTCCTGATAACTGCCGCCGCGTATCACCCGTTCCTGGCCGCCATCGGGCCCTTTGGGGTTGGTCGACGGGCTCTCTTTATAGTACTCGTCGTCAAGGTAATCCTGGCACCACTCGTAGACATTCCCGGCCATATCCCACACTTCGTAAAAACTGAGGCCGTCGGGCCATTCGTCGACCGGTGTGGTTGTGCCGATCTGGTTGTTGGCGTTGCAACGCTCGCCTTCAGTAAAGCGTGTGCCCCAAGGATAGGGCCGCTCGTCGGTGCCCTTTGCCGCCTTCTCCCACTCCGACTCCGAAGGGAGCCGGGCACTGCGCCAGGTCGCGTAATCACTAGCGTCTTGCCAGGAGACATTGGCCACTGGGTGTTTGCCCATTCCAGCGGGAAAGGTCCCCCGCTGCCAATGGATCGGCGCCCGGTGCCCCGTGCACTGCACAAACTCGCGGTACTCCTGATTGGTCACCGGCGTCTTGCCGATAAAATACCCCGACAGATAGACGGTATGCGCCGGCCGTTCATTGCGCGGGCTATCCTCGTCGCGGCCGCCCATCGTATAGGGACCAGATGGTATATGGACCATTAGCCGCTTGTTGGCCTCGGGGAGAATTTCCTTGCGCTTCTCCTCCAAAGTGCTCATATCCTGCTCCAGCCTTTCCAGCCGGACCTTCATTTCTTCAGTCTGCTCCTGCGCATGTGAATAACGGCGCGACATATCCTGACGACGCACTTCCTGATGGTCCATCTGCTCCATCAGTTTTTGCGACGGCCGGTTGAACTCCAGCAGCAGGATCACAAAGTAAAGACTAAAACCGCATGTGAGAATCCAGAATACCCATTGGTCCATGGCAATTTCCTCAAATGGCGGGAGGAACCATGCCGGTCGCGGTTGAGGTCGCAGCCGGCACAGTGCTTTATAGCGTTCCTAATTTCTTGAGCAAGTCCACACAGCGGTTCGAATACCCCCACTCGTTGTCATACCAACCCAGAATCTTGACCATATTGCCTTCGAGCACATTCGTCGACAACGCGTCAAAGACGCACGAGTGCGGATTGCCGACGATATCGGCTAGGACCAGCGGGTCCTCTGAATATTCGAGGATGCTAGACAACGCGCCCTCGGCGGCGGCTTTGAAGGCCGCGTTGATCTCCTCGACCGTCGTCTCTTTTTCGAGGATTGCGGTAAAATCGGTCAGCGAACCATCAGGCGTTGGCACGCGGACGGACAGACCGTCGAGCTTACCGTTGAGCGCGGGCAACACCTTGCCTACCGCCACGGCGGCACCTGTTGTCGTGGGGATCATCGACAGCGCGGCCGAACGAGCCCGTCGCATATCGCTGTGCGGAGCATCGAGCAGACGTTGGTCGCCGGTGTAGGAGTGGATCGTATTCATCATGCCTTTGGCAACACCGAACTGCTCGTGCAGAACCTTGGCCATCGGCGCCAGGCAGTTGGTAGTGCACGAAGCATTGGAGATGATCGTGTGGCCGGCTTCGAGGGCGTCGTCATTGACCCCCATAACTACGGTGATGTCTTCGCCTTTGGCCGGGGCGGAAATAACGACCTTCTTGGCACCGGCCGCGATATGGGCGCGGGCACCATCGGCATCGGTAAAGAAACCCGTGGACTCCAGCACGAAATCGATCCCGAGCTCACCCCAGGGCAGATTGGCCGGATCGCGCTCGGCCAGAATGCGGATAGTCTTGCCATTGACGATCAAATTGTCGCCATCGGCCTCGACCTCACCGGCGAAACGGCCGTGTGTCGAGTCGTATTTGAGCAGGTGCGCTAGTGTTTTGGCGTCGGTTAGATCATTAATGGCTTTGACTTCGATTCCGCCTTGCTCGACGGCGGCCCTGAATACCAAGCGGCCAATGCGGCCAAAACCGTTAATTGCAACAGATATATCGCCCATTTTCCGGTATGTTCCTCTTCTAAGTTACAGTATAGTATGGAATAAAGGTGTGAAAAGTCGTAAACCGTGTACCTTGGAAGCGCAAATAATCGACCGCGCCGGGTAATGCAGTATTATAATGCGGTGCGAAACGGGTAAAACGAACCTTTACAGCCCGCTGCGAAGACCTATATTGCACTGCGATTACGGGGGGTACATGCAGGCGGACAAGACTATATAATTGATTAGTAGTAATAATATGTTAACAAATGAAGCCCAATTGAGCAAGGTCAAGCACAATCCGGCGTCCTATATCTGCATCTCTTTTAGTTCTGTAACTTTACCTTTTTCAAGTCGTAACATCCAACAACAACAACCCCAGAGAAGCGATTAGGGAGACCAACGTGGCTTTAGCAGACATACTACAATATATCGACAATCAGCAGAGGTTTTATGTCGACCAGCTGAAAGAATTTGTTCGTATCCCCAGCATTAGCGCAGGAGCCGATACGGACAATCGCGACGGCATTACCCAAGCCGCCGATTTTCTCGTCGAGCAATTCGGCCACATGGGATTTCGCGCCGAGAAAGTCCAGGTTAGCGCCGAAACCAATCCCCTAGTTCTGGCGCAAAGCCCCAATCCCTCGCCAGAACGCCCTACCGTCCTGGTCTACGGACACTATGACGTACAAGGAGTGGACAATCCACGTTCGGCTTGGGCGATCGACCCCTTCGCCGCCGAGGAACGGGACGGTTTCCTTATCGCGCGAGGGGCCAGCGACAACAAAGGACCCAGTTTTGCGCATTTAAAAGCCGTAGAAGCCATTCTCGCCGCCGGGGACCAACTCCCGGTTAACTTGGTCTTCCTGATAGAGGGCGAAGAGGAATGCGGTAGCCGCGCCTTGGGCCAATTTGTCGCAGAAGGCGGTCTTGAACCTTTCGCACCACTGCTTTGCACCGTCATCTCCGATACCAGCATGTACGGGCCGGACAGGCCCTCCCTGACGCTGGGCCTGCGCGGCATCGTCTACACTGAGTTGGAGATTGCTGGCCCCAAACAGGATGTGCATTCCGGCCTTTTCGGCGGCATTGTCCGCAACCCGAACCAACTACTCGTCGACGCGCTCGCCGGACTCGTCGACGCCGAGGGCCATATCACCGTACCAGGATTCTACGAGGGCATCCAACCGCTCTCCGCCCGCGAGAAGAGCCTCTACGCCGCACTCGACGTCGACGAACAGGCGTATTGCCGTGAGTTGGGCGTAGACTCGCTAGCCGGCGAACGGGCCTATCCGCTACTCGAAAGACGCTGGACGCGCCCCACGCTAGATATCAATTTCCTATCGGGTGGTAGCCCACGCACCGTTATCCCGGCGCTGGCCAAAGCCGCCGTCTCTTGCCGGCTCGTACCCGGCCAAGACCCCGAAGTAATCCAGGCTGCGCTCGAAACCCATATCCGCAACCGTCTGCCCGAAGGCAACCGCATCGAATTCAAAAATCAGCATATCTCGCCGGCCTATCACCTAGACCTGGACCATCCGTTGGTCGAACCGACCCTGCAAGCCATACGCACAGGTTTCGAGCTAGATCCGGTGCTCACCCGGGAAGGCGGCTCAATCCCCATCGTCATCGATATCGCCGCCAAAACACAAGCGCCGGTCCTGCTCGTCGGCCTGGGGCAAATCACCGACAATTGGCACGGCCCCAACGAACGCTTTTCCCTACGCGACTTCCACCGCGGCATTCGTACCTCGGCCGCGCTCTTGTATCAGCTAGGGCAAGTGTCGTAGTGTTGGGTTAAACCTTCAACCCGGGAGTTGTTACCCGTTGTCAAAGACCGTTCGTCGCCACGCCATATAATCTGCTGCGCACCGCGCGGCTTTCCCTCTGTGGCCTCCCAGGCCCTGGCCCAAATAGGCGAGCGGGACCTGCATCTCTTCGGTTATTTCCAGAACAACCTCCTTCGACGCTCGAGCACATCTCGACGACGGGAGGATCGTCAAGCAAAACTCGTTTACCGTACAATAACGCAATGTCTTCATTCTGCGCGACCTAGCCCGCGCTGCTCAACTCCTATTCATCTACCCGCAACTGGGGCGCCTTCAATTGATGGGATCAACTTATTCTTTACGAACGTGATCTTCGTCACAATAAACTGTGTGTTTCTGCTTGATATTATTGTATTAATTGTCGGTCCTTCGTTTCGTCTATTGGCCGGCGACCTGAAGGAGTGGGCCTAATTCAAGGGCACAATGAATGGAGGCTCAAGCATGAAGATAATGCGATTGTTTTTGTTCGTAGCGTTCTCGGTGGTCGTAACTAGTGGCGGTTCGAATGCAGAAGAGATGGGCCATACGCACACTGATCACGGAGATTCTTCTTCTGTCCACGAAGGCGACTAAGATCCGGCTTTTTCGGATGGCCATAGCCCCGCTCCGACTTGGTCGGACGGTGGGTCTTAGTATCGAAGAGGAGCGGTAGTGATGCGAATGGCGTTTATTTCACCTATAAGATCAATGTGCGTTCAATATCAGTAATGATGACCGTAAATGGGACGTATATCGCTCAGGTGAAATGCCGCTTTTAGATAGCAAATGAAGAACGCGACAGACCACCGCGCAGGCTAGTTAGCGAGGTGCTGATCTGGGCATATTCAGCACCTGACAAGTCACGACAGACGGCCCCTGGTTAACTACGTTAGCCGGGGGCTGCTTCTTTGCGCCGACGCTGAAGAGCAATACAACACTGGTGCCTCGTTGCCCTCAGTGGAGGCGGCAACGGTATGAGTAAGCGCCTCAGCATTGGCGCTCCACGGTCGAGTTCAGACTAGAAGAGGCCTGGGTCAAATACCGTTTCGGGCACAAACGGAGCCCCAAGCTCGGCCAACACATCCCGCCCTTCATTAACTTCGACGAAATCAAAAACCGCACGCCACTAATGGCCTCTATCGTGCAGCCGCTGGTCTGCGAATCCTCTTTCAATGAAATAATTCCCGTCGAGGACTTTGCCCCGGGCCGTGCCTTTGTCCAGGCCTATGGTTGCCCGCCCCGGATGAATCCTTCATCGACGTGCCGCGCTGGCGCCGGGGAGCCGACTTCTCCTTCGATTTGGGCAAGTTCCACTTCGAGAGCAAAGTCATCCGGGTCGGCAAACGACAACGCGACGACGATCACAAGGCCGGGTACGATTACCATCGAAACCAGTCGGTTGCACAACGACCGGTAGCGCCTCTGAGCAGCAAGCGCAGATTTTCGATCCCGGTTTGACGACCAAAGGTGTCGTTGTAGCTACGGGTTTGGCACCGTCGATCAGTTACAATATTGTGCCGCGGCACAAAGGACGGATGCAGGTGCAAAGCGACGTTGGGCAAGGCACGGAAATGGCGATTTATATTCCAACGGATCTGGTCGAGCCAGCGGCAGACGAGAAGGAGAATGGCTGAGGCTTAGATGACGCTGAACTAATGCTGAACTAATGCTGAACTAATGCTGAACTGATTCGAAACGCCACGCCCCCAAACGCGCAACGCCCGCCATACAATCTTCGCATTGACAGCCCCACCCCTCTATTCTCTACTCTGATTCCACCTTATCTTATCTTATCTTGATCTTATCTTATCAACCCCAAGGAGTTGCACGTGTCTCTCAGCAAAGAACAAATAGCGCACTTCAAAAATCACGGCTACACCGCCGTGCCCGACTTTTTTACCGCCCGCGAAGTACAAGCCCTGCAAGCGGAAGTCGAGCGCTTCAAACGCGAAGGCCTGGTCCGCAACGTGGCCACCGACGGCGACGGCGAGACGCACTCCAAGACCAAGGCCAATCTGCAGCTGATTCCCCTGCACGACAAAAGCGACCTAATCCGCGCCCTACCCTTCGACGACAAGGTTACCAACGCCACCGCGCAACTGATCGGCGCACCCTTTGTCCTGCATCTCGACCAGATGTTCCTCAAGCCCGCCGGCCATGGCATCGGCACCGACTGGCACCAGGACAACGCCTACTTCAAAATATCCGATCCCTTAAAAGGCACCGCCATGTGGGTCGCCGTACACGATGCGAGCATCGCCAATGGCACCATCCACGTCGTGCACGATTCCTTTAAGGAACAATACCCGCACGACCGCGACCCTAACTCCGACCACCACATCCATTGCCAAGTGCCCGAGGAGCGGGCCGTGCCCATAGAGCTCAAAGCCGGCGGAGTCGTCTTCTTTTGTTATGGCACCGCCCATTCCACCAAAGCCAATACCACCGACCGCGACCGCGCCGGTATCGCCTTCCACTTCCTGCACGGCGACTGCGTCGACCGCGCCAACCTCGTCGACAAAAAGCGCGGCCAGCCTTTTTTGCTGGGGCCGGAAACCACCGGCGGCGAAGCCGAATACGGTGTACGAGTCGCAGGAACTTGGGACCAAGAAATCGAGCGCGTCCTCCAGGAGACAAACAACTAATGCCGCATATCAAACCCGACGACCTGCGCCAAATCGGCTACCAACTCTTTGAGGCTGCCGATTGCCCACCCGAAAGCGCCCGCGCCGTAATCGACCACTTGGTCGAATCCTCTCTTTACGGCCATGACTCGCACGGCAGCATCCGCATCTACGAATATATCGGCCAGATCCTCGACGGCATTTTCGACCCCAAGGGCCAGCCTTCAATCATCAGTGATAAACCCTGCGCAGTGGTCGTCGACGGCGGCGGCACAATGGGCCAGATCGGCGCCACCTTCGCCACGCAATTAGCCATCGACAAAGCCAAAGAACACGGCGTCGCCACCGCCACGCTGCGCAACTGCGGCCATGTCGGTCGGGTTGGCGCCTACCCGCTGCAAGTCGCCCGTCAGGGTTTGATTGGTCTGGCCTTCTGCAACGCCGGGCATCTCGGTCGACAGATCGCCCCCTATGGCGGTCTCGACGGCAAACTCAGCACCAATCCCATCTCTTTCGCCGCACCGCGCCTAGCCGCCGATCCGATCCTCGTCGATATGACGACCTCGGTCTGCGCCGAAGGCAAGGTTCGCGTTGCCCACAACAAGGGCGAAATGCTGCCCGAAGGTCGAATCATCGACCACGACGGCAACCCTTCCGTTGACCCGGAGGATTTTGTCGGCAATCCGCCCGGCGCGATTCTACCCTTTGGCGGCCCCGTCGCCTATAAGGGCTACTGCCTCAGCATGGTCGTTGAGATTCTCGGCGGCGCGCTCGGCGGCCAAGGTACGGCCAATGGCGAAACCGTCATGCAGAGCAATGGCCTGCATTTAACCGTGTACAACATCGGACACTTCGTCGAAGAGGACGACTTCCACGCCGAACTCGAAAGCCTGATCAAGCACGTGCACACCAGTCGCGTCGACCCGCGCATCGGTGAGATCCTTCTGCCCGGCGAGCCCGAATACCGCACCGGTCGCCAGCGCCAAAGAGAAGGTATTCCCATCGACGACACCACTTGGGCCCGCATCGGAGAAGCCGCGCGCGGATTGGGCCTGGACCCCGATTCTTGGCCACAGGGATAAACGCGATGAACGTCCTGCTCATCGAGGACGATATCAGCACCCAATATCTCTCCGCTCAGGTACTCCATACCCTCGGCCACGAGGTCGGGGCCTTTACCGACGCTGAAAAACAAAAAAGACATCCGCAACCCAGCCGTCAGCGCCCTCTATGGGGCCGGAAAAATAGCCGCTCTTAAAACAGCACAACAAGAAAGTTAAAATTAGCCGTCGGCACTCTTCGCACCGCCACAATCTCGTGCGTAGCCATGGTGTCAACGGCAACTCTCACCTCAGTATTCATGGGAACATCCCATCTACACCCACGCCTCACACCCGCGAAACGCCAAATCCTCCCCCTTCACATAACGCGGCCGCGGCGAATATTCATTAACACCCTCCACCGCTTCACCCCGCAACAAAAACGCGCACTCCCACGGCTGCTTGGTGATCCGCGTCGTCGTCGGTATATAGCGGATCGTCAGCCCGCAGCGCCGCTTGCCCGAAGTATTCGGATTGGACCCGTGCACGATATTGGGATGGTGCACCGACACACCGCCGGCCTTGAGCACGATGTCCACCGCCCGCTCCTCATCGACCAATTCCGAATCCATCTGCGAGCTCAGCACATTCGGCGTGTCCGTCGACGCCTTCATCTCGTGCAACTCCATGCCCTGCGTGCCCGGCACCACCCGCATGCATCCATTCTCCGGCTGCGAATCATCCACCGCCAACCAAAGCGTCACGACCTCCATCGGCTCCAGCGGCCAATACGACCCGTCCTGATGCCAGAGCACCGGCTGCCCGTCTTCCGGCGGCTTCGAAATATAGTGCGAGGCAAAGAGCGCGATATTCGGCCCCAAATACTGCTCGGCAATATCCAACAGCCGCTCATCGCTGATCAGCCGCACCCAGAACGGATCCTCGGCCATCAATTGATGACCCAAATTCTCCGGCCGCAAGCCCGGATTCCTCTTGGCCAACCAATCCACATGCGCACTCGCCTCCGCCACCAACCCCGCATCTAACACGTCTTCGTATATCGCGTAACCGTCGCGGTCGAACGTTGCCCTCTGCTCACTCACGCTGATGCCCATTTCTTTCTCCTATATCAATCTAACAGACTCACCGAGCGACTCTGCTCTATTTGCCCTCAGTGGGGAAAATAATATTCCCTATTTATGTCGTGAATCTATCCCAAGCCAAGTTCAGATTAAAGATCTTTCTTTACTTGTTACATCGCCACCTATGCGGATTGTTTGGTCTGTTTTGCAGGACAGCAACATCGATTAAACCCCCTCGGAGCCCGCCTGGGATGGCGGGCGATAATCAGCGAAGGGGACACCCCTAATCGATACCGCCAGCCAACACCTCTACGCTTTTTTATTTGGAACCTCATTTCTAAAGTATTACTTTTCCAAACAAAAGCAGCAACGCCAAACTCACACCAGCACTCCCATGCAATACCGCCTCCCCCAACAACACTACCCCGAAGACCCGAGCCTCTACGCCACCGGTGACCAACGCCCCAACACCGGCCTGCGCGAAGGCCTCGTCGAGCACGAAGAAGTCAACGATACGATCCGCATGAATCGCAAGACCGTCATCTTCGGCCAGCAGACCCGCTTGCGCAACGGCGTGATGATGCCCGACGAGAAACTCGACCGCTTTCACGCTGGACACGATATCGTCAAATTCTTCTACAGCGCCGTGCGCCAGTTGCCGCCCTATCTCGTCGATGCGCTGCTCGACAACAATGTCAGCGTCACCCTGGTACAAGGGCCGTCGTTATTGGTCTTCCACCACTCGCGCGAACACCAGTCCTTCCATGTCGGTCGCACCCGCCGCACCATCTATATCCCCGAAAAGGTCCTGCGCGAAGCCTACGAAAAAGGTTACGACTACTGGGCCATCAGCGAGGTGTTGATCCAGGAGGCGTGGCCGCTATTGGATTATCTGATGATCCTGGAGACCGTCCGCCGGCTGCAAGAGCATCTCAAAAGCCACTATACCCTCGGCTACTACATCATCAAAGACACGCTGCGCAACCACAACGAGCACTTGCGCGAGACCGACAAGCAAGACGACGAGTTCGGCACCTTCTTCCGCTATTACGCCGACCAGCTCTACTCGCTCAAACCCACCATCCGCGAGCGCGACCCCTACGATATCGCCGATGAGATCTTCGACGAAAACCGCGAGCGCTTCTGGTCGCACCTCAAGCTCTACGACATTTGCGAAGTCTACAATTACCCGACCTATTTCGCCATCGACCGCGATATCTGCCACGGCGCCGCCTTCCGGCTAGCCGGCGAACTGAACCTGCAATTGCAGCCGCAGACGACCGCCGAGGTTATGCATGATTTGTGGGACGAGGCACGTTTCAAGCTCAGCCGCTCGGTCAAAACCGAAGAATTACTCGAACAGCTGATCGCTATGGGCGCCGAGGGCATCAAGGCCTTTGTTGAAACCGTGGCCGAAGAAATCGTCTACGGCCTCAACTACGTTACCGCCAACCGCTACGATGGCTTCGATATCACCGCCGGGTTCAAACGTTTGTTACAAAAGTACTCCGGCTCAGTCAAAGCCGACGTGCCCGGTAGTATGGGTCATGGCTACAACAGCCTGTACCAATACTATCTGCAACTCAAACGCTACGAGTTTTTCAACCGCTACAAGACCATGGATTCACAAGCCCAAGAGGAAAATTCGCTGATCATCCGCGAAATGCTCTACCGAGTCATCGAGACCCGCTTGCGACATTCCCAAGCACCCGACTTCAAACGGCGCGTGGAATTTGCCGGCAGTGCCCGTATTTTGATCGACGTCGGTGAAGGGCTTTTTGAGAAACCCGATCCCGAAGAAGAAACAGATCACCTATGCAGCGTATTGGCCCAACTCGACCTGCACCCGCTCTACCACACCCAATTTTTGCAGGAATACCGCGAGCTTTCGGGCAATGAGCACATTGTGCTCAAAGCACATATCGCCCCTGAGATCCAACGATTGACCGAGTATTTGCCCAAGCCACCGCACGCCTATAGCTCCGACCCTTCTGGGGTCAACACCCGCTTCATCAAATTTGAAAAGCTGCGAGCGCACGATCCGGACAACCAAGACCTCTTTGCATTGATCGCCGCGCTCTTCGTGCGGCTGGATCAAGCAGAAAACTACCCCGAACTCCTGCAACAAATCCGGGGCCTAGGCGAATACGCCCGACCTCCACTCGAAGAGATCGTCGCCAATGCCGACCTCTTTGCCGACCAACAGCGCGGCCCCATCCGCGATACGAGTCGGCAGCTCCTAGCGGAGATCTAAGCGACAAAAAACTATCACTAGTGTCAGATATCTGAGAGAAATGGCGCTACTAGCCATTTAATAAACGACGATTTCATAGCCTTATATATTTTTTGTTCTTCGCAATTCATTCTCAGCCAATCAGTTAAGATCTAATAGGACTCATTCCCGCATATTAACGGCACAGACCTTGCTTTACATAGCTCTGAGTCTACAAAGGTGCGCACAATTGATCCGCATCACATTGCGACGGATCTATTATGCCGATCTTAACCAATACGCGACAGTCATTGCACGCGACGCAATTTTGAAAGGAACACTTATTTATTATGCACAACGACGAGATCATCAGAGGAAAATGGCAGCCCCTATGTCGAGCCCACAATTGCGATCAAGGAGCACGCACCTCCGGTTATTGCCCGCGCCACTATCAGCAGGTGCGCCGCCACGGCCGCCTCACCCCCGAACGCGAATACGGTCATCGACAGGGCCTCTGTAAGGCCGAGGATTGCAGCCAAACCGAGGTCGCCCGGGGTTTCTGTTTTCGCCACTATCAACAGGTACGCCGCTATGGCCGCCTCACCCCCGAACGCGAGCGCGTCTATGGCCGCACCACCTGCCAGGTAGCCGATTGCCACGAACGACACGCGGCGCGCGGTTATTGCAAAAAACACTATATGCAGGAATTTTATCTGCCGCGCCAAGCCGTGCAATTGGAAATCACTACAGAAGTGGCCTGACCATACAAGAGGGGTTCGGCAAAACAACCTGATTGTGCGAGGGAATGCTCAGGTCTGGTTGCCTTCTGCGGGCATTTCCAGTTTAACCGGCTCTACAAAAGCACCTGATTCTTCCGGGATATTGCGCAAATATCGACACGGGAAAAGCTGCTCTCCATCTCGTTGTGGTGGAATTCGATGCGGCGGCGGACTTTCTATCGCTCATCCGAGCCCTTCGCCGCAGCAATCGCATTGGGACGATGAGCAAAAGGCTCTTCAAGATCTTATGGCCCACGCTAAGCCTCCCCCTTCGGCACATCAAGCCCCCCCGGTCGCGACTCAAACCCATAAATCCGCCGCATCTCAGGCGTAGCCCGTTCCACCACTTCCGGTTGTAGATGCTGCACAAAATCGAACATCGGCTTCAAAAACGAGCGACAGCAAAAGCAAATCAGGCAGATACGCGCCCGATCGGTCACATTCGCACCCGTCGCATGCCAAATGGCACCATTGAACAGAAAGACCGACCCCTTGCGCGCACTGAGTCGCACTTCGTCGGGATGGCATAACGCCTGTGGATCATCTGCCATAGGAGGCTTTCTCAACCAGCGATGGCTGCCCGGCACAAAACGCGTACCGCCGTTTTCTGCTGTAAAATCATCCAAGAGCCATAAGCTGTTGACGAACATCGGAAAGCTCGGCAGCGGCTCGGGCATCGCACCGAGCGCATTGTCGATATGGAAGGGGTTGTCGGGAGCACCCGGGTAGATCAGATTCGAAGTCAGGGTGCTCAGCGTATAATCCTTGCCCAACAAGTGTTCGAAATAGGGCACGACCTTGTGGTGGGCCACTAACTTTTCGAAGGCCTGACCTTTGTTCACCAACCAACGCACATGCTGGCCCTTACCGTCTGCGTGTTCCCGCGCCTTGCCGTCGGCGCGCTCGGCTTCAGCCAGTTGCAGAAGCTGTGCCCGATAGGATTCTATTTCGGCTATAGACAACACGTCGGGAATAACGACATAGCCTTCTTCGTCGAGTTGCTGTTGTTGCGCTGCTGAAATCAGGTCAACCATAGTCTGTTTGAGCTGCTCTCTCCGGTTTCGTATGTTGGTGCCTACTCTGTTTAATCTATAGCCAAGACGATATCCGACACAATGCCGCAAAAACCTGGCCGTCACTTTTTGCAAATCCCCGGTCCCACGCCCCTGCCCGAACGCATCGCGCAAGCCATTTCCCGTTCCACCATCGACCACCGTGGTCCCGAATTCGCACAACTGACGCTGGGCATATTGGAACGATTGCGGACCGTTTTCGGCACGACCGACCCCATCGCCATCTATCCCTCGTCGGCGAGCGGCGCCTGGGAAGCCGCATTGGCCAATACGCTTTCGCCGGGCGATCGAGTACTCTTCTGCACCAGCGGACAATTCGCCGTGCAGTGGAGCAAAGTCGCCACCCGGTTCGGGTTGCAAGTCGAGGAACTGGTCGGCGATTGGCGCTTCCGTGTCGATCCAGATCAGGTCACCGCCAAACTCAGGGCCGACCCCGCGATCAAAGCCGTCGCCCTGGTCCACAACGAAACCTCGACCGGCATCCTCAGCGATATCGCCGCCATCCGCCGCGCGATCGACCGCGCCGAGCATTCGGCCCTATTAATGGTCGACGCGGTCTCGTCGCTCGGCGCAGTCGACTACCGCCATGACGAATGGGGCGTTGACGTGACCGTCGCCGGGTCCCAGAAGGGGTTGATGCTGCCACCGGGTTTGAGTTTTAACGCGATCAGTCAACAAGCGTTAAGCGCCGCACAAGAAGCCCGGCTGCCCCGGTCCTATTGGGATTGGGCACCGCTGCTCGACGCCGCCGAGCGCGGTTTCTTTCCCTATACCCCCGCGACTAATTTGCTCTTCGGTCTAGACGAAGCTCTGAAGATGCTTTTAGAAGAAGGCCTCGACCAGGTTTTCGCCCGCCACCTGAGGTTCGCGCATGCGACGCGCAACGCCGTCACCACTTGGAATCTCGAAGTTTATGGTCGCGATGAAGAAGCCCATTCACCGACACTTACCGCGGTGCTTATGCCACAAGGCTACGACGCCGATCAACTGCGCAAACTGATCCTCGAACGCTTCGACCTCTCGCTGGGCACCGGGCTCGGCCCACTGCAAGGCCAACTCTTCCGCATTGGCCATCTGGGCTCGATCAACGACCTGATGCTTTGTGGTACGCTCAGCGGTATCGAGATGGGCCTGGACCTGGCTGGGGTGCCGCACAAAAAGGGTGGTGTACAGGCCGCGCTCAATATGCTCGCCGTGACTAGCGGTCACCGCAAAGAAAACACGGGGGTCTAGATGACGACCATGCACAACGACGACCTATATTTCAAACAAACCGCCGCGCCACCGGTGCCCCCCAGCCCTCGCCGGTATTCCCAATGACCCCCAGGGATCAGCTCGACCCTGCGGCGCTCACCGCTCTGCGCCGCGACCTCGAAGACAACGTCGAAGGCGATGTCCGCTTTGAGCGCTTTTTCCGCGGTATGCATTCGACCGACGCCAGCGTCTATCAGATCGTACCGCTGGGCGTCGTCGCACCGCGCTCGCGCGACGACGTAGTGCGCGTGGTCGAGCTATGCAGCAAGCACGGCGCTTCGATCACCGCCCGCGGCGGCGGTACTTCGCAGGCAGGGCAGGCGATCGGCCCCGGTCTGCAGCTTGATTTTTCGCGGCATATGAACCGCCTGCTCGACCTCGATATCGAAGGACGCACAGTACGCGTCGAACCCGGCATGGTCCTCGATGAGCTCAACGCCCGCCTCAAACCGCACGGCCTGCAATTGCCGCTCGATCTCTCGACATCGAGTAGGGCAACGATCGGCGGTATGATCGCCAATAATTCGGCGGGCACCCGATCGATCGTCTACGGTAAAACCATCGATTATGTCGAGGAGCTAGAAGTGGTGCTCGCCGACGCAACATCCGTCACGATGCAAGCGCTCGACGAGGACGCACAACGCGAGAAATCCGACCGCGACGATCTCGAGGGCACGTGTTACCGTCTAGTGCAGGAACTCGCTACAAAACACCAAGACGAGATCCGCATCCGCTATCCCAAGATTCAGCGTCGGGTCGGCGGCTATAACCTCGACGAGTTTACACCTGCCGATAAACCCCTCAACCTCTGTCGAATCATGGTCGGCTCGGAAGGGACATTGGCGCTGACGGTCGCGGCCAAGTTGCGGCTGGTGCCTTTGCCCGAGTGCCGCATCGTCTGTTGCGTACAGTTCACCGACGTGCTCGAAGCGATGACCGCAACACCGGTCATCTTGCAACACGAGCCCTCCGCCATCGAGCTCGTCGACCGCTTTATCCTCGACTCGACGCAAGGCCGCATCGAGTTCGAACCCTTGCGCGCCTTTATCCAGGGCGACCCCGGCGCGGTGCTGCTCGTCGAATTCTTCGACGATGATCCCGCGCGCATCGATCGCCTAGCCGCCGACCTCGAACAACGCGAGCTCGGCCACTACGTCTATCGCGCCATCGCGGCCGAAGACCAGGCGCGCATCTGGGAGCTGCGCAAAGCCGCCCTGGGGCTGACGATGTCGCAGATGGGCGACGCCAAGTCGATCTCCTTCGTCGAGGACACCGCCGTCGCTCCCGAGCACCTACACGACTATATCGCACGCTTCCAGCAGATCCTCGCCCGCCATGATATCCCCTCGGGATTCTATGCGCATGCCTCGGTCGGACTTTTGCATATTCGCCCAGTGATCGATATGAAAACCGCGGACGGCGTCGAGAAATTCTCGCTCATCGCCCACGAGGTCGCCGACCTAGTACTCGAATACGGCGGCGCGCTGTCCGGCGAACACGGTGACGGGTTGGTGCGGGCACCCTTCCAGGAAAAAATGTTCGGCTCCGTCCTCTATGAGGCCTTCTGCCAGTTGAAAGACGGCTTCGACCCCGAAGGCCTGCTCAACCCGGGCAAGATCGTGCACGCCCCGCCGCTGACGGCGAACTTGCGCTTTGGCACCAGCTACCAGACCAACGAACCCGAAACGGCCTTTGACTTTTCCGACTTCGGTTCGATGGCACAAGCCGCCGAGCAGTGCAGCGGCGTCGGCGCCTGCCGCAAAACGCTCACCGGCGCGATGTGCCCGTCGTATATGGCCACCCGCGACGAAAGCGCCTCGACGCGCGGCCGGGCCAGCGCCCTGCGCCAAGCCCTCTCCGGCCAATTCGGCCCCGAAGGCCTCGACGACGACGAACTACTGCCGATCCTCGATCTGTGTTTGGAATGCAAAGCCTGTAAGAGGGAATGCCCGACCGGCGTCGACATGGCCCGGCTAAAAAGCGAGTTCCTGCACCAGCGGCATCAGCGCCACGGCACGACACTGAGCGCAAAGCTTTTGGCGCGCATAGACCGCAGCGCCGCATGGGGCCAACGCCTTGCACCGCTATCCAATTGGATCGCCGACTCCGGCGCAGCGCGCTTCTTCAACGAGCGGTTCTTGGGCCTAGACCGCCGCCGACCGCTACCGACTTTTGCACGACGGAGCTTCCTCGACGAGTGGAGCAAGACGACAACACCCGGCGACGTCGCCCTCTTCGCCGATACTTTCTCCAATTATTTCGAGCCCGACCACTTGGCCGCCGCCGCCCGTCTGGCCCAGCGCCTCGGCGCACAAGTGCAGTTGGCACCGCGCGTATGTTGTGGCCGACCGCTGATCTCCAAGGGGCTGCTCGACGAAGCCGCGCAAAAGGCGGAGGCAACAACGCGTGCGTTAACGCCTTTGGCCGAACGCGGCACGCCGATCCTGTTCTGTGAGCCGAGCTGTTATTCGGCCGTCTGCGACGATCACCCCTTGCTGCTGCGCGGTGCGGCACAAGAGCAGGCGCGCAAAGTGGCCGACGCCTGCCAGCTTTTTGACACTTGGGCCGCGCCGGCGATGAAGCGCGCCAAACTATCGTTGCAGAGTGGCCCGGCGAAAATTCTCGTACACGGTCACTGCCATCAAAAAGCGCTGGAGGGTACCGGCGCGACCATCGCTCTGCTCTCGGCCATACCCGAATGCGAGGTCATCTCGCTCGACAGCGGCTGTTGCGGCATGGCCGGGCTCTTCGGTTATGAGCACTACGAGCTATCGCAGGCCATCGGCGAACGACGTTTGCTACCGGCGGTGCGGGAAGCCGGACCGGATGCGGCAGTGGTCGCCACCGGGTTTTCCTGCCGCCAACAAGTCGCGCATTTCACCGGGGTCGCGGCGCATTCGCCAGCGACGCTGCTCGATTCGCTCTGCCCTTAACAGCTCATCTGCGATGCCGCGCAAACTGCTCTGCCCTTAGCGTTCTACCTCTATGCACTTCGCGCAATCGCGTCTACAAAAAATGCAGTGAAGCAGTATTCGTCGTCAGCTCCATAGCGCAACGATAAGCGGTAATCGCCTCTTGCCGATACCCCGCCCGCCACAACATATCGGCACGCGCGGCGTGCAAAGACTGATACGTCGCCAACTCACCTTCGATCTCTACGCTCATTCAGCGCCACGATACCGGCATCGGGCCCTTCCGCCAGCGACAGGGCCGCCGCGTTGAGCTTAGCCACCGGCGAGGGATACAACTCATAGAGTTAGTGGTAGAGCGCGGTGATCCGCTGCCAATCGGTTTCGTCGTAGCCGGGCGTGCCCACATGTAGCGCGCCGATCGCCGCCTTCGACCTGAGAGGTGCCCACCCCGACCCAAGGCGCAAGCCGAATGGCCTCGGCACAGAGCCCCCCACGTCAGTGCGTCGCCCGAAGTCGCCTCCTAACCTTCGTTGAAGATCAGATTGATGACAACCAAGACCAAAGAGAGACGCTCGGCCCATAACTGGGGCAGTGGGATCTCGTAGGGAATCTTGCGCGTCAACGAACGCAAAACCGACCCACTCCCTACGCGAAGTCGTTTATTTAAGGCCTCAAGAGCAATTCGAGATTCGTGCGAGCAGGCACATAATCGGGGCGGATCGCCAACGCCCTCCGATAGCAGGCCAACGCCGCATCGACCTGGCCTTTATGCTGATAAGCCAAACCCAAGTTAGAGAGCGCTTCGACAAAATTTGGATTGAGTTCGACGGCACGCTCGTATCGGGTGATCGCTTCATCGACACGCCCTTTATCTTCGAGTAAACGACCTATATTGAACGCGGCACCGGCAAAATCGGCTTGAGCCTCCAGCGCCGCCTCATAGGCCGCCAATGCCGCGTCGGCGTCCCTTACCATCTCCAACGACACCCCCAGATTCAAATGCGCCACGGCAAAACCAGGATCGATCGCCACGGCCTGCCGATAACTCTGCACCGCCTCTTGCCATTGCCCGATGGCCCTGAGTGCGTTACCCGCAGCGAAGTGCGCATCCTTGTCGTCAGGCTGCAATCGCGCGGCGGTTACCAGATGATGGGCCGCCGTATCCATCTCGCCGCGGACGCCCAGCATCGATCCGATATTCTTGTGTGCGATGGCATAATCGGGTTTCACCTCTATCGCCCGGCGAAAATGCGCCAAGGCCTCCGCAAGACGCCCTATTTCCTTATAAGCCAACGCAAGGTTGTTGTGCCCTTGCGCCATATGCGGCACCAAGTGCACAGCGCGGCGATAGTGCTCAATAGCCGCGTCCCAATCACTTCGTCGCGCATAGATCAACCCCAGATTGAAATAGACCCCCGGCTCGTTGGGTTCGTATTGCAAACTCCGCTGGTAAAAATCGATCGCCGTATCGGTATTGCCCGCCACTTCATGCGCAAAGGCCAAACCGCGCAGTGCCCGTATATTGTCGGGACGCACCGCCAGATCTTTTTCCCAAACGGTCAGCGCGCTGCGATAATCGCGGTTGCGGTCCAAGGTCCCTGCGCCCAACGCCAGCCCGGTGCACAAAACCAGCCCCGACCCTGTTAGCACTACCCGCTTACCGGCACCCAATACATTGACCAAGCCATGATAAGCCGCAAGCAATACCAAGATCAGCGGACCAGCCGACGCCAGATAAACCCGGCGCTCGGCAGCCCACTCCTCGACAATGGGTACAACACTCGAAGAGGGAGCCAAGAGCACAAAGAACCAAACGCCCGGATAGGCCAGGCGCGGATAGCGAACCAGCCCCCACCCGCAACAAAGCAAAAGCGCTATCACCAATAGCGCTTGCCAGGCCACGTCGAGCAAGGTCAGCGCCTTGGGCGGACCATAGTCGAGCAGCAGCGGATACGGCCAGACCATCAACCGCAAATAATGGGTAATTGCCACGCACTGGTTCAGCGCATATTGCCAAACACCCACGCGCTCGAAACCAACGCTATCGCCGTGCGGGTCGCCCCAGATAAAAAACACCAGCAGCAACAAGGGCGCACCAAATCCGAGATAATAATAACGACGCTCGCGCCAGATTTGCGACCAAGAGTCGCTGCGGTATACCCGGTCGTATAGCGCGATCGCAAATGGGGCGGTAACGACGATCTCCTTGCTAGCCACGCCCAGCGCGCAGAACAAAATCGAAGCAATATACCAAGCCCGGCGCCGCGAATCGATGCCCCTGATTGCACCATAGAGCGCCAACAAATAAAAGAGACTGGCCAACGACTCCCGCCGTTGGATGATATAATTAACGCATTGGCTGTGCAGCGGGTGGACCAACCACAATAGCGCGCATGAAAACGCCAACCCCACTGCCGCAGCATGATCGGGGTGCAACGTCCGCCGCACTACGCCGTAGAGCGCCAAACCACAGAAAATATGCACCGCGAGGTTAAATAGCCGATAACCGGGCACCTCGAGCCCGCCAATCGCATAATTGAGCGCCAGCGTGAAACTGGCCACCGGGCGGCTATTGACCGTCTCGTGCACATCGTCCGTCGGCAGCATCCAGTCCGGAGGCCACAAGCGGCGGAGATCGGGGTTGGTGGAGATCGAATGGATATCGTCGTAGATAAATTCGCCATCGAGGCTATTGGCGTAGACGATACAGCTGACGACCAGCAATAAGAGCGGGGCGTAGCGGGAGTACGGGGTAGAGCGGACTTGGCTCTGGTTTTTTTCTTTTGAATCTAACATCGCTAATAGGAAACAGCCGATTGAGGTGTCGTGTTAAGACCTGGACTCTACGCGATCTTTGTCCATTATGCTGCCATTCACATAGCGATGCAGAATACTCGACATCAGCGTCTGGTAGGGAATGCCGTGTTCGACGGCCAGTGCCTGGAGTCCTTCCAAATCTTTAGATGAGATGCGAATTAGGTATGCTGGCCTTAAGAACCTGACCCCGTTCATTTTCTACAAAAGGCACTAAATAGGCCTAATCCTGAATACGGACTACCAACACTTGCTGGCCGGGATAGCGCGATTGATTCGGATGATCGTATACTTCCGGTAAATCCCCCCGTTCTACATGCCGCACGACCTGCGGCAAAATTGATGCCGCGCTCCGCCTTTAACTGGGTGTTTTTTTCGGTATTCCACTGATAATATGACATGATTTAAATTATTACGATGTGTGCCTTTGGGCAACAAATATGTGATCCGCTTCACTTTCTCGTTGATCTATCGTCCCGATGGCTATACCATACAACTATCCCTAAAACGTGGACTTCACTGACGAGCCTCTCATAATGATACGCTTCCTACCCCTTGTCCTTCCAACCTTACTCGCCTAGCACACCCGGCCCATGCCCACAACGGCGATTTTATATTGGCCAGTGTCATGAGCCGCTAGGGCAATCGGGCGAAGCCAGTGCGAACGACCAAGACCTGGTGAAGACATATCCCGACATGCCATGGGCCATCAAAGCACAGCAAGGCCTCAAGAATTTACCTACTGACACAGAGCAATAATCCCGGAGCTATCTCTTTGCACATAGCCGTCACCGGCGCCGCCGGCTTCTTAGGCCGCGCCCTCTTGCCCAAACTCGCCGCCCAACACCAGGTCCTAGCCACCGATCTCATCGCCCATCCGGGCGACCCGCCGATCGAAATTTGCAATGTTCTCGATCCGGTTGCCACCAATGCACTCTGCGCCACAGTCGATGCGGTCGTTCATTTGGCGGCAGTCACCTGGCGCGACGATCTTTCCCCGCGCGAAAACGAGACGCTGATTTTCGATACCCGCCTCAAGGGCACCCACAATATCCTGCAGGCGGCGCAACAAACCGGAGTCAAACGCGTTATTCAGATCAGCGACCTCTGCGTCTTCTCCGGCTACGAAAACGATATCATGGTCTCGGAAGACTTTATACCCCGGCCCGCAACAGAAGCCCATCCGCTCTCGGTCTATATGAGCGAGTTGATCGGCCGCGAATACGCCCGCCTCTCGCCCGGCCTGGTACTGACCTTGCGACTGGGCCAGCTCGTCGACCCGCAAACGCTAGACGCCAGCGCGCGATTCACCGACGGATGGCTCGCCATAGACGACGCCGTCGATGCCATCCTGCACGGCCTGGAGCAAGAACGTCTTAACAGCATAGAGCGCAAACGTTTTAGCGGCATGGGCGAATGGGGCATCTACAACCTCGCCGCCGACGTGCCAGACAACCGCTACTCGTTGCTCAAGATCCAGTCTGATAATTACGGTTTTTTCCCTCGCGAAGATTTCGCCGCCTGGCGGGAGGTCTAAATTGAATGTGTTAGTCACCGGTGCCGCCGGTTATATCGGTCGCATCGTCGCGCGCGACCTGGCACAGCACCATCAGGTCCGTGGCGTCGATATGCGGCCAATGTCCGCGTTAGAAGACCACCGCGTCATCGACCTCAACGACTACGACGAAATCTACGACGCCTTAGAGGGCATAGACGCCATCGCCCACTTAGCCTGGCCGATGCGTCCCTACGAGGGCTACGCTCCAGCCGACGGCACGGAGATGGGCGCCGGGGTGCGCGGCCTTTTTCACCTACTGCAAGCCGCACTCGCCCGCGGGATAGAACGCATAGTATTCCAAAGCACCATCAATATCACCGCGCCCAGTTGGGACCATTGGCGCTTGATCGAAGCAGAGTCGCCTAGGCCGGGAAGCCACGGCTATACGCTCGGCAAAACACTAGCCGAAGAACTCTGCCAGGCCTTCACACGCCAACATCCGATCACCATCGCCGTGATCCGTTTCGGCGGGGTCTTTACTTTAGAGGAAGAGGGCTTCGAAAATGCCGCGCCCGACCTGCACCCCATCCCCTCTTCTTGCGTCGAACGCCGCGACATAGCGCAAGCCTACCACCTGGCCCTGAGCAAGCCGCTACCCAGCCGCTACGAAGTCTTCCACATCTTCCACGACCGGCCAGGCGAACGTTTCCCCATCAACAAGGCCCGCGACATTTTAGACTTCCGACCCCAATACAACGAAGAGCAGCTTTGGCGGCGCGGCGGCGTATCTAACCGAGAGCGCAAAGAATAATTTTCAGCCAAAACTGGCTATCAGCGTTTGAGAATTCCCCCGTTAACATCGAGCGTAGTCCCGGTAATATAGTCGGCCATCGATGAAGCCAAAAAGAGCGCCGCATAGGCGATCTCCTCCGGTTCACCTAATCGCCCCAAGGGAATCATCGCCGTCACCTTCTCGCGCTGTTGCGGCGTCAGCAACTCTGGATCGGCGTCGATCTGACCGGGCGCAATGGCATTAACGGTGATATTGTGCGCGGCCAGGTCGCGGGCCAATGTCTTGGTCATCGCCGCCAAGCCGCCCTTTGAAGCCGTATAATGCACCCCGCCCGATACACCGCCGGTCTGGGCGCTGACCGAAGTGATATTGACAATCCGCCCGCACTGCTGCTTTTCCATAATTGGCGCGACCGCACGACTGCACAGATAAGCCCCTGTTAGATTTGCGCCGATCACCTTGTCCCAAGCGGCGGGCTCAATTTCGTGCAGAGGCCCAAAATCGATCAGCCCCGCATTATTGACCAATACGTCCACGCGCCCCCACTCGGCGACGACGGTCTCTATCGCTTGATTGACTTCCGCTTCCACCGCCACGTCGACAGACAGCACAAGCGCTTCCCCACCGACGGCGCACACCTCACCCGCTACTTCTTCCAACTTATCCGCCGATCGCGCAGCAAGCGCCACCTTTGCCCCCGCCCGCGCAAAAACCAGCGCGATCGCCCGCCCAATGCCCCGGCTGGCCCCGGTGACCAAAACCACCTTACCCGAAAAATCTACTAAGCCGCTAAGATGTTCCATCTCATCACTCCTATTTAGAATACCCGTTCGAACTGCTTATGATACATCGCAGCCACGTGGGCGACAATAGACTTCGGTTGCGGCATAACAAAGGATCATTCATTTTCCCCACAGCTTATTGACCTAAATAGGTGTACTCCTGAGCCGACAAAGGACACCCCATGAGCACCCGCCCAAAGATCGCCGCCCTCGTCTCGACCTACCACAAATACGCGCACGCCCAGCATATCTGCGACCGCTTCCTAGAAGGCTATGGCTGGAACGGCCGTCACCACCGTCCCGAAATGGACCTCGTCTCACTCTATGTCGACCAAGTCGACGAGGAGCGCGATGTCAGCCGCGAACGCGCCGAGCGCTTCCCCCAGCTCGATATCTATCCGAGCATCGCCGACGCGTTGACCTTGGGCGGCTCGGATCTCGCAGTAGATGGCGTCTTGCTGATCGCCGAGCACGGCGACTACCCGGTAAACGAAAAACAACAGACCCTGTGGCCACGCTACGAATTCTTCCAACAAATGGCATCGGTCTTTCGCACCACCGGCAAAAGCGCGCCGGTCTTCAACGACAAGCATCTGTCTTGGAGCTGGGATTACGCCAAGACAATGTACGACACCTCGCGCGAATTGGGCTTCCCCTTTATGGCCGGCTCCTCGCTGCCCGTCACCTGGCGTACGCCTTCGCTCGATATGCCCTTAGGGGCCGAGGTCGAAGAGGCGATGTGCATCGCCTGCGGCTGGAACGACGGCGGCGACCTCCACTCCTATGAGACGATCCAAGGTATGGTCGAAAGGCGGCAGGGCGGCGAAGTCGGGGTCCGCTGGATCAAGGCCTATCGCGGCGACGAGTTTTGGCAGGCCCACGCCGACGGCGTCTGGTCACGCGAGCTTTTTGAGGCCTGTCTCTGCCGCAGCCACCAACTCGCGCCGGCCCGGCCCGGTTTCAACAGCCACTTTCCCTCAATCGACGAAATACGCGCCAAGGTCGAAACGCCCTGGGCCTACCAATACGAACACCTCGACGGTCTCAAGTCAACGATGATCACCCTCAACGGCCTGGTCGGCGACTTCTGCTTCGCCGGCCGCCTCAAAGACCGCGACGAGCCCCTTTCGACCCAGATGTATCTACCGATGCCGCCGGCCCATACCACACTCGCCAACTTTTTCTCGCCACAAGTCAATAATATCGAGCAGATGTTTTTAAGCGGCCAACCTTCCTACCCGATCGAACGCACCTTACTGACGACCGGCCTGACCACCGCCGGCGTCGAGAGCACCTACCAGGACCAGGTGAAAATTGAGACCCCCCACCTCGACATCGCCTATCAGCCCAATCCCGCATCGACCTACTGGCGCACCTGAGAGATCTGCGCATGGAAAACACCCGGAAGAGATTATGGCCAATATGTGCCAAGCCTTCGACGACAGCTACCTGCACCTGTCCACCGACCCCGGACTGAGCATCGAGCTCAACTGCGAGGTAATAGAAGGCTTGTTGGCCGAAGGGGAGTCATATGAGGAGGAGTGAATTTCTCTATTGCAGCTATACAAGAAACTGTCGTTTTGCAGCCGTACACGCATCGCTTTTCTTCATCCTCAATAAACCGTCGCCAGGCTATTGCGGCCAGTACATCGACAGCATCACACCGGCTGCATCGACATAGGCGCCTTGCGCGGCAAGAGCCCGAAGATCAGCCACAGCGCCGATCGCTTCGCCATACTCCGACCCATATTCGGCTACCGCCCGGGCATAAGTCTGCTGAGACGCGCCGATATCCCCTTGCGCAAGATACGCCAGGCCCAAATTGAAAAGCGCCACGCCGTGGGACTGGCCACGCAATGCGTACAGATAGTGTTCAATCGCCTCTTCGACCCGCCCCGCAGTATATAATGCCCAGCCGAGGTTGGTGTACACGGCCGCATCGTCTTTGGCTAGGTCGAGGGCATCTTGGTAGGCGACTATCGCCGCATCCACCGAGCCCACAGCAAAGAGCACCTCTCCTAATAGCGCGTGGATCGCAGCGTTCTGCGGAGCCAATAAACGCGCCTCGCGCAGTATGTCGATACTCTTTTCCGATTGCCCGGTCTCGTTGTAGATCACGGCCAGGTTGAAGAGGGCATTCGGCTGGGCACGATCGTAGGCAAGCGCCTGACGGTAAGCGCCCACCGACTTTTGCACATCCTGGGTCCGGCTAAAATACAAGCCGATGTTATAATAGACAGCCCCTGTCATCGCCGCTGCGTCGAATCGCTTTTCCCGCTCTAGCGCGGCATAGGTAGCCCGCATTTCCTCTACCCCTCGCCGGCGCCGTTCAGGGTCATCGGAAAAACCGGCGAAAGCGCTGTGCATTAAGCGCAGACGGCGAGACCCAGGTAGGGCCAGGCGGGCTTCGGCCAGGCACTGTTCCCCGTCGTCGCCGGTGCCCAACTTGACGCTACACAGACGATAATACGCGTCCTCCAAGGGGATGAGATCCGCGCCCTCGGCGATGGCGCGCTGCAATTGCGAAATGCCGACGGCAAAGTCCCCCTGTAAAAGATAGAACCGACCAATGGAATAATAAGACAGGGATTCGGCCTTCTTCAGATGGGCATAACTCACCACGCCTAATGTCAAAAGCACGACGCCATAGAAGGCATAGCCCCCGCTCGCGAACTTGCGGACCAGCACTTGGCCGATCTTCTGCAAACCCCAGGCCAAGAGCAACGAAGAGCCGGCCGAGGCCATATAGAGATGACGGGAAGGACCGTGCACCAAGTGGATGTGGATCTGCTCCGAGATCATGATAAACGGGGCCAACGAAAGCGGAATCCATAGCGCCCAGTCGGCTAGCAAACCCCGGTGCCGGTAGAGCAAATACCCCAAGCCCGCCAACACCAAGCCGCCAAAATAAATCTCCCAATCCTGCTGCTCGTAGACTGTCAGCGGAAACCAATGCGCGGTGCTAAACAACCGCCCCGTCAGCCACAGCAGTACCCGCACCATACCCGGGATCGTCGTCGTCAGCGAATCGGCGGCCAGCTGTCGCAACGAGACCCAGGTAGTCACTCCCTCGCGGTCGGTTATTTGCAGCAGCAGGTATATTTCCAGCAGCAGCAGCAGACCGATCGGAACAAGCGGGCGTAGTGCCGCTGCAAAACGCTGCCCACGCGACCACGAATAATAGAACAGAAAAGGCAGCACCATAACCGCCGCCTGGTGCGATGCCGTACCCAATAACAAACACGCGCCCACCCCCCATAGCCAGACGCCGTGCCGCTCGACTTCATAGCGCGCAAAAAACAACAACGCCCCTAGGCTAAAAACCTGGGCCAACGGGTAGTCTAGGCCCGAGATATAATGCACACCGCGAAAGTGGGAGACATTCATCAGAAAGAGCAGCCCGCCCAGCAGGCTAAGACCGAGCGGCGCGCCCAGGGACCGGGCTGCCAACGCCAAAAGCACACTCGCCAGAGCGTGCACCGCCGCGCAGTAGAGGTGGAATGCACCCGGATTATTACCCCAGGCCAGATAGCCCAGATAACGGGCGATCTCCGTTATCGGGCGCCCCGGGGAATTGAATTCCTTTTCCGCCGCCGACTTAAAAAAATAACCCAGACCATCCGCTTTGAGATGGTCGCGGAAGATTTCATCTTCATGGGTATCGAGCAAAAGGTCGGTCAAACTGCCGAATGTCACGACGGTCAGCAGGGCGACCAGCGCGACATAGACCGACCAAGTCCGGCGGTCGTCAGCTATAAACCGCATCCCTAATACTACACTCTTTCGATCGCGAACTCCGCCACCACCGGCAAGTGGTCCGAGTGCACCCACAACCCCTCGACCTGCGGCCCGTCGTCGCGAAAGCCCGCACCGCGCACTACCATCGCGTGCTGTAATCTCGCCGCGAGCGCCGCGCTGGCGTAAATATGGTCGATCCGCCATTCGTTTATGCCGACCGTATCCATCGTCAGCTGCACGCCGCCACCGACCTCTGCCATCGCGTTAACGAAATCCAAGCCTTTGAGATGCTCGTGCACGCGCTCCTCGACATCGCAGTTGAAATCCCCCACAACAACAACCTGTTCGGCCACCGGCATTAATTCTTCCACGTGCTCTTTGAGCAAATCCGCCTCCCGCTCCCGCATTGCCACATCCCCCGGATGCAAATGGATCACCACCACCCACACCTGCTCCCCGTCCACATCCAACAACGCCGCCCCGGCCGTCCGACTAAAGGGCACGAGCTCGACCGTCGGATCAAAATGGCTAAAGGTCCGCGACTGCAAAATCGGATAGCGCGAGAGCACATGCCCGGGAAAAGCCGTCGGCGAAGCAAAGGTCGCCAGATGGCAGTCGAGCCTCTGTGCGATCTTTTTCATCATCGGCGCCGTCACGCCTTCTTCTATCCCGATAATGTCGGCGTCCAACTCGGCAAAAACCTTCACAAAGTGATCAATGCGATCCTCACTACCCAACTCCCCCATATCCCGCGAAGCCTCTTGCGCCGGATAACCCTGTAAACCGTATACATTATATGTGACAATGCGCATATACAAACCTTTATTGAAAATTGGACCTTTGTCGATGGATGATTTTCCACTACTTAGGATATTAGCAACCTTATCGATGTCTACTTATCCTTAATCTTCACCATTAAATTCAGTGCTGCCGGAGGTGGGATGGAGGGTATACCCTCCATCCCAACCGTCCCACCACGCCAGCACTACCGCGGCTCGTACGTATCCGACCCCACCAAAGCCAACTCCTCCACCCAAATATTCCGATAACAAACCAAATCCCCGTGGTCCTGTAACAACAACGGCCCCGCCTCATCAATAGCCTCATCAATGGCCGCTCCCGTAACCCCGGGCAGTTCGACATTATTGTGTATCACCTGCCCATTTTGTAATACCGTCAACCGCGGTCCTGCGTCCCCATCGCGCGGTCCACGGAAAAATACATCG
>Ga0233433_10000788_pt1 | contig 32940 bp, 33 predicted proteins | sample SI_122_August201_5_FD_179868 | JGI IMG/M metagenome (GOLD analysis project Ga0233433, IMG submission 179868) | Seawater microbial communities from Saanich Inlet, British Columbia, Canada - SI_122_August2016_100_MG | ecosystem: Environmental > Aquatic > Marine > Inlet | place: Canada: British...
AAGAATGTCACACAATCGGTTGATTTCTATTATTGAGAAAAATATCGATTGGCTCATTAGACTGAGTTTATTTTTCAGTAGGTATAAACTTGGGTTTTTAAATAGATTTTTACCAATAGTTGATCTAGAGAGCGTCCTGCCAGAGGGATTAAATGTTAAACAAGTCAGAGAGTGGGCAATTTTAGATACTTTTGATATGTTTTCTCCAGAATTTGACAATCCACAGAAAATTTCCTCAGTAAAACAAATGTTTGAAAAGAATGGGGTTTTAGTAGAATTTTCAGGTTATGTGCATTATGGAAAAAACTCCAAAGCAGCTGTTGTACGGGGAACTAAGCTATCATGATGATTTGTATCTTATTTAGTTAATTCTCGAAATCAAACAAATGTTAGGCTTTCCTTCAACTGAGAAACTTGAATTTCCATTAACTATTGCTTTTATTGGTGCTATTTTAATTGCAGGAATTGTACACATTACTTTAATCAATAATGAAAGCGTCTAATACCTCACTCATAATTTCTTTTTGGAAATATTTAGACAAACGCCATAAAAGGCGTTCTGTGCTAATATTTATCCTGATGATTATTGTCTCTTTTTCGGAAGTGATCAGTATCGGTGCAATTCTACCATTTCTTGGTGTACTTACTTCTCCTGAATTAGTGTATCAGAATGCATTTATGCAGCCAATAATTCAAACATTAGAGTTAAGCTCAGCGAATCAATTAGTTCTCCCATTAACTATCGGATTTATCGTAGCAACTTTAATTGCTGGGGTTATGCGTATCACTTTACTTAATGCTATAAATCATTTTGAGCGAGTAGTTGGCACCGACCTTAACATAGATGTCTATCGCAATACCCTTTATCAGAGCTATAGTGATCATATAGACCGTAATAGTAGTTATATCGTCAGTCTAATTACTAAAAAAACAGATGTAGTTATAAGAGGCACTTTTAGGGCGGCATTAACGTTAGTTAGTTCAGTTCTTATATTAATTGGAATTGTGTCAGTCCTAATTATGATAAAGGTTGAAGTTGCACTTGGTGTACTTGGTGGTTTTGGTTTAATATATTGGGGTATTACGCGATACACACGTAAACGGCGTGCTATTAATAGTCAACTCATTGCCAGTGAACATATTAATATGATTAAAGTGCTACAAGAAGGCATGGGTGGTATTCGAGATGTCTTAATTAATGCTAGCCAACAATTTTATTGTTCGTTATTTCGTAATTCAGACGTTCATTTGCGTCGTGCTATAGCTGACAATGATTTTATTGCCTTTAGCCCTCGTTTTGCCATAGAGGCATTGGGAATGACATTAGTGGCTATATTGGCTTATTACATGAGTCAGGGTGTTAATGGGGTAGAAGACATTGTTCCAATTTTAGGAGCAATGGCAATGGGTGCGCAACGTCTGTTGCCGGCATTACAGGCAATTTATAGTTCTGTAAGTAATATTGATGGTTCACGCCATTCACTTCAAGAAGTTTTGGACTTGTTGAGTCAGACATTGCCTATCTATGCAGAACAACCTCCAGCCGTACCTATGTCATTTAAAAAAGAAATTAGGTTAAATAATCTTAGTTTTCGATATGGGGAGAATATTCCCATGGTATTAAATAGAATAAATCTTACTTTAACAAAAGGAAAAAGTATTGGTTTTATTGGGGTAACAGGTAGTGGAAAAAGCACCTTATTAGATATTATTATGGGATTACTTTCACCTACTGAAGGGGTATTAACAGTAGATGGAGTTGTTGTAACAATGAATAATATTAGAAACTGGCAGGCTAATATTGCGCATGTGTCACAAGAGATCTACCTGTCTGATAGTACTATTGAAGAAAACATTGCTTTTGGTCAACATAAAAATAATATTGATTTCAATCTAGTAAAGCAAGCTGCAGAGAGGGCAGGCATTGCTAAACTTATTGAAAGTTGGCCTAATCAATATCAAACATATATTGGAGAGAGGGGAATGCGTTTATCTGGTGGGCAAAGACAAAGAATAGGCATTGCTCGTGCTCTTTATAAACAAGCGAATGTGCTTATTCTTGATGAAGCGACTAGTGCACTGGATAGTAAAACAGAGGAATCTGTAATAGAATCTATAAAAGCTTTTAGTGATGATATAACTGTTATGATGATTGCCCATAGAGTTACTACATTAAGAGATTGTGATTATATAGTTGAGTTAGATGATGGTAGTGTTCGTATAGGTAGTTATGATGATTTGTGTAAATAATTTTAATTAATAACACTAATTTATGAAAGGTAAGATATTTACAATAGATGACATAGATTTACTTGTGTTTGATTTTGATGGAGTGCTGACTGATAACCTTGTATACACAGATCAAAATGGGAATGAAACTGTGAGTTGTAGCCGTGCTGATGGTTTGGCATTCGATGTTTTGCGAAAATTAGACAAACCATGCCAAATTTTATCAACTGAAAACAATACTGTCGTTTCTGCTAGGGCCAATAAATTAGGAATTTCAGTTCTTCAAGGTGTAAAAAATAAGGAAAAATCTTTAAGAAATCTTGTTAAGAGAAAAGGCTATAAATTATCAAACATACTGTACGTGGGCAATGATCTTAATGATTATAATTCCATGAGAATTAGTGGATTTTCTGCATGTCCAGCAGATAGTCATCCTAAAATTAAGAAAATATCAAATTTTGTATTAAAGACTAATGGTGGTAAAGGCGTTGTTAGAGAGCTGCTGGAAGATATACTGAGTTTAGATTTTATTGAAATACTTTATAAAAAATAAGGAAAAAAATGTCAATTTTTATTGTTGCTGAAATAGGCATTAATCACAATGGCGATATGTCAATTTGTAAAGAGTTAATTGATGTAGCTAGTGAGTCCGGTTGTAATGCTGTTAAGCTCCAGAAGAGAGATATTAACAAGGTCTATACTCAAGAATTCTTAGATTCACCAAGAGAAAGTCCATGGGGAGTAACACAGCGTGAACAAAAGTCTGGACTAGAGTTTGGCATTGATGAGTATAAAGAAATTGATCAATATTGCAAAGAAAAAGGAATTGAGTGGTTTGCTTCTGCATGGGATTTGAATAGCCAGAATTTTTTACAGCAGTTTGATTGTAAATACAATAAAGTAGCTTCTGCAATGGTTGTTTATGAAGATTTGCTTAGAATGATCGCTCAAGAAGGGAAGCATACTTTTATATCAACAGGTATGACCACTTATGATGATATTCAAAAGGCGGTTGATATTTTTCGTGTAGCAGATTGTCCGTTTGAATTAATGCATACCGTGTCGACGTATCCGATGAAGGATGAAGATGCAAATTTAAATATGATTAATATGTTAAGAGAAAAATTTCAATGTGATGTTGGGTATAGTGGACATGAGGTTGGGCTTGCTGTCTCTTACGCTGCTGCGGCACTCGGTATCACTTCGTTAGAAAGGCACATAACAATGGATAGATCTATGTATGGTTCGGACCAATCCGCATCAGTTGAGCCTGCAGGCTTAAGGCAATTAGTCGGCGCAGTAAGAAAAATTGAAAAAGCTATGGGAGACGGCATTAAAAGAGTGATTGAAGCAGAAGTGCCAATAGCTGATAATCTACGACAACATTTAGATTGGCCTTCTTAATTTTTTTTTAAAATCTTATGAATAACAATATTGGAGTAATGCAAGGAAGGCTCCTTCCTAAATACCAAGGTAGATATCAAGCACATCCAGTGAATTATTGGCAAAATGAGTTTGAAATAGCAAAAAATATTGGACTGGACTGTATAGAGTTTATTCTTGATTTTAATGATGCTGAGATCAATCCATTATTGAAGGATGGTGGTGCAGAAGAAATAAAAAGAATATCGAAAGAAACAGGAGTAATCGTTAAAACAATATGTGCAGATTATTTTATGGAGTCACCATTACATTCTCCTAATAATAAAGTTTCTCAGAGAAGTCAAAAGGCTATGATGAAATTGCTTGAGATTGCAAAATATCTTAATATTACAGATATTGTAATTCCTTGTGTTGATCAGTCTACATTAGATGGCAAAGAGGCAATTAATCGTTTTGTTGAAAAATTACAACCCTTAGTTTGTGTCGCTGAAGAGTATAAGATTAATCTTTCTCTTGAAACTGATTTAGCTCCATTGCCGTTTGCTGAGTTACTCAGGCGTTTTAATTCGCATAGAGTTACTGTGAATTATGATATTGGCAATAGTGCTGCCCTTGGATTTGATCCAATTGAAGAGTTAAATTCTTATGGAGATAAAATTACTGATATACATATCAAAGATAGAGTTTTAGGTGGCGAGTCAGTTGTTTTGGGAGAGGGTGATGTAGATTTCCTTATTTTTTTCAACAAATTAAAGGAGTTTGATTATCAAGGTCCTTTTATTATGCAAGCTTATCGTGATGAAGAAGGAATTGATATTTTTAAAAAACAATTGGATTGGATTAAGGCATACTTGAATGTGTAATATTGTTGCTATCATTCTTGGCCGTGGTGGATCTAAAGGGATACCAGGTAAAAATATTATAGATTTTTGTGGTAAGCCATTAATCACTTGGACTATTGAGCAATGCCTTTCTTCAAAACATATTAATGATGTTTGGGTTAGTTCTGACAGCCAAGAAATACTAGATATTGCAAAAAAATATGGTGCAAAGACGATACAGCGACCAGATGATCTTTCTGGGGATTTTGCTAGCTCAGAGTCTGCTTGGTTACATGCTATCGATTATATTAAACAAGAGCATCATATTGATTTAGTATTTGCAGCACAAGCAACATCTCCTTTGAGAGAGACTAAAGATATTGATAATGCGATTGAGTTATTCCAAACAGAAAGATATGATTCAATGTTTTCTAGTAGCATTGTAGAAGATTTATTTTTTTGGCAGAAAAATAAAAACAACGAACTACAAAGTGTTAATTATGATTATCTTAATCGTCAAAGAAGGCAAAACATACAAGAACAAATCATTGAAAATGGTTCATTTTATATTTTCAAACCAGAGATTATTAAAGAATATAGTAATCGATTTGGTGGAAAAATTGGTCATTCTAGGATGGAATTTTGGAAAATGTTTGAAATTGATAATTTAGAAGATTTGATAATATGCAACGTATTGATGAAGGGGCTTTTATTAAATAAAGGAAATAAAAATGATTAAACTAAATGTTGGTGCTAGCCCTATATGGAGTAAAGAAGGGTGGCATACACTCGACCACAAAGAAAGAGATGAGTCGAAAACATCTGTTAAAGGAGATGCTGCAAATATACCTCTTGATGACAATAGTTGCTCTACTATTTTTACCAGTCACATGATTGAGCATATACCCCATGTAAGGTTAGAAGAAATATTGTTGGAATTTAACCGTGTCTTAAATAAAGATGGTGTTGTTAGAATACTAACCCCAGATCTGAAAAAAGTTGCAAAAGCATATATTGAAGAAGATAGTGATTTTTTTAAAGAAGCCAAACTCGAGGATGAAAGTTTAAGAACTGATTTGGGACTTGGTGGAATATTTATGAATTTTATTGTTTCACCTGGTCAGGATACTGCGTTGTACGATAGAGGGTTAAATGAGTTTGTTGCTGGGTATGCACATTTATATTGTTATGATTTTTATATGTTAAAGATTTTATTGGAGAGAACAGGATTTTTTTGTGTTGAGCAAAAGGATTTTTGTAAATCTGAGCTACAAGATTATAAAGAGCCACTGCATGTTGATGGTATGGACCCTACATGGCAAAACTTTAATCAACATTTTTACAAAGAAAATAACCTTGTACATTATTATGATTCTGATACTGGTGAATATAAAATTAACTTCAAAGTAACGGGTTTTGATAGGGATCCTATTACATCATTAATAATAGAGGCACGAAAAAAAGAAACTATTAAAAAAGACAAGTATCAAAGTCTTAATGACAGTCCCCTAAATTACAATCAATACGCTTGGTCTTTAATGAAAGATAGCGCTTTTGTAGAAAAGCATAATAAAATGATGTTATCTGTTAATTCAGGAAATAAATAAAATGAAATCAGAAAGAGTAGTTTATATTAATGGTAAATTTGTTGCAGAACAAGATGCAAAGATATCAATTTTTGATTCTGCATTAATGTTTGGCGATATGGTGTTTGAAATGACTAGGTCGTTTAACAAAAAACAATTTAAATTAAGAGAGCATTTAGAGCGTCTTTATGTTGGTATTAGGATACTTCGTATACCACTCAATATGACCATTGATGAACTTGAGCATGCCTGTTTAGAAACAATTGCAATGAATGAACCTTCATTTGGTCCTCATGATGAACATCGTTTGATGATTAATGTTAGTCGTGGACCTTTAGGACTATATGCACCAATTTTTGATGGAAAATTAGAACCGACAGTTGTCATTGCTGATTTTCCGCTTAAATGGACTGTTGCTACTATGTCTTCTTTATATGATTCTGGTATCAATGCTGTGATTCCATCTCAAAGAGCAATACCAGCTTCGCTAATGGATCCAAAAATAAAAAATCGTAGTCGTCTTTTTTATCAAATGGCAAACATAGAAGTCTCACAAATGAAAGGTGATAACAATTGGGCATTACTTCTTGACCCCGATGGCTTTATAACTGAAGGAACTGGAGACAATTTTTTTATCGTAAAAAATGGTGAAATCCTTACACCAGAAGGAAGAAACATTTTAAGAGGGATTAGTCGTGAATATATTTTTACAATTGCAGATGAATTGAATATCCCATGTAAAGAGACTAATATTGAGCCTTACGATGTATATGAAGCTGATGAAGCATTTATGACCGCGACACCTTTTTGTTTATTGCCAACAGTATCTTTAAATGGAATAAGGATTGGTAGTGGTAGAATGGGTGAAATTTCTAAAAAATTATTAAAACAATGGTCTTATAATGTTGGCTTGGATATTGAAAGCCAAATTAAGGAATACGGTAAAGAACTGAACCATTTAAACTTTGATGCTCCAACGCCTTATCAATTTAAATAAAGAAAATAATGGATTTAAAGCTTAATAATAAAAAAGTTTTAATAACAGGGGCTTCTAGAGGTATAGGTTTGTCAATTGCTAAGGAGTTCTTGCAAGAAAAGGCAAAAGTTTGCATAGTTTCTCGTGGTTCGGAATCATTATTTGAGAGTGAGCAAGAGTTGCAAAAAAACTATGGTATGGAAAATGTTTTTGCCAGCCAGTGCGATTGTACCGACGTTGGATTATTAAATAATTTGAGAAAAGAAATTGAGAATAAGTGGGGTTGTTTGGATATTGTTGTCGCTAATGTCGGCGATGGTTGTAGCGTTTCCGATAGTTTGCCAAGTAATGATGACTGGCAAAGAACATGGAATAGCAATTTTGAGCCAACCTTGCAAACAGCTCGGACCTTTTTGCCAATGTTAGAAAAATCTTCTGGCGTATTGTTATTTATTTCTTCAATCGCTGGAATAGAGGCTTTTGGCGCCCCTACTGATTATTCAACGGCAAAAACAGCCGTTATTGCTTTGGCAAAAAATATGGCTAGAAAATTAGCCCCAATAGTTAGAGTTAATGTTATAGCACCAGGGAACGTTTACTTTGAAGGGAGTCCCTGGGATGAAAAAATCAAGAAAGACAAAGTAAGTGTTGACGGGATTATTGAAGCGACGGTGCCAATGAATCGTTTTGCAACCCCTGAAGAGGTTGCTGATATAGCGGTATTTTTATGCTCAGATAGAGCAAAATTTATTACTGGCGCAACTTTAGTAGTTGATGGCGGACAAACAGTGGGAGTATTGTGACTATGGTAAAAAATATGCCTATTTTTAGCTTGTCAAAGAAAGTTGCATTAGTAACTGGTGCTGCCGGTCTCTTAGGAGTTGAACACTCAATAGCACTAGTCCAAGCTGGTGCTGATGTTGTAATGACCGATATTAATTTAGAAGAATTAGAAATATCTGCACAGAATGTATTCAAAATTACTGGCGTTATCCCGACTACTATGCTTCTTGATGTATCTGATCAAGATTCTGTATCTTCAGTTAGAAAAGAGTTGGGGCATCAGGGGAAAATTGTTGATATTTTAATAAACAATGCCGCTATAGATCCAAAGGTAGGGTCTGATGCAACCGTTAAAGAATCTAGTCGCTTAGAAAACTTTGATGTTAATAAGTGGAATATTGAAGTTAGTGTCGGATTAACTGGTGCTATTTTATGTGCATCTGAATTTGGTCCTGGTATGGCGGCACAAGGCGGTGGTGTTATTCTCAATATTGCATCAGATCTTGCAGTCATATCTCCTGATCAGCGTTTATATAAAAAGGAAGGTTTGCCCAATTCGGAACAGCCTGTTAAGCCAGTCTCGTATTCAGTTATTAAGTCTGGTCTTGTTGGACTTACTCGTTATTTGTCGACATATTGGGCTGATTCAAATGTGCGTTGTAATGCACTCTCACCAGGAGGTGTCTATACTTGCCAAAATGATGAGTTTGTTGAAAGATTGAGTAATCTAATACCATTAGGGCGCATGGCAAAACGTGAAGAGTATCGAGGAGTAATACAGTTTTTATGCTCAGATGCAGCCATGTACATGAACGGGCAGAATATTATTATGGATGGGGGGCGTACTATTTTATAATAGTATTTATTATGACAGAAGTAAAGTAATGCCCAATATGTCATTCAGAAAAATCTTGTACTATTTACTTGAACATCAATTACAACCTATAATGAAAGCACAAAAAAATGTAATTGATGGCAGACGAAGCACACTTTAATTTTAAATAAGCAATAAATAATGTATTGGCAGCAGGTAATAAAAAAAATAATTTTTCCTGTTATTTCAATTTTCTTTATACCAATTAGACATTTAATAAGCAAAAGAAATGTAGTTGTTCTACAAACATATAGCAGACAACTGTATTGTGACAACACCAGATACCTTTATGAATTCTTATCAGAAAAAAAAGATATCGATGTTTATTGGGTTACTGATAATTCAGAAATAAAGCAGTATATTAAAAATAAAGAATGGAAATATATTACTCGGCATAATCCTATTAAAATGATTTGGGTTGCTCTGAGAGTAAAGATTGTTATAGATAGTGGAGGTGGATTTTTTAATATATTTAATATAACAAGCTCAAAGTCTGTCATTAAAATTTCTTCTTTGCATGGAAGTGGACCAAAGGCAACTTTAGGCCGTTCGCATGATATTATGATTACTGTGCAGCAGATATTAAATATGAACAAGTTTGATTATGTAAATTTTACTTCACAGCATTCTGCAGAGTTGTTAGGCAAGAAGACATATTTTCTTCCAAATGAAAAAATTCTAACATTTGGCTATCCTCGTTGTGATATTTTTTTTAATAGTGCGCATGTTGGAAAGGCATACCAAGATAAAAGAATTGCAAAATTAATGAATGCTGATATAGATAAAAAATGCAAAATAATTCTTTATACGCCAACATGGAGGCCATATAAATATAATTTTCCTATATCTGAAATGCATAATTTTTCATTTAGTGACTTCAATGAATGGCTTCAATTAAATAATCTAGTATTTTTTTATACAGTCCACTCAAATTTGTTTCCAGAAAACCTTCCTGATGATTTGAGCAGAATAATATTTATCAATCCAGATTTAAACCCATTGTTTGATATTAATGAATTTATGTTGGAGGTTGATATTCTTGTTAATGATTACTCAACTACTAGCACTGACTTTTCTATTTTAAATAGGCCACAGATATTCTATATGCCTGATTATGACTTCTATAATTCTGAAAAGTGCTTTTTGGAAGAATATAGAGATCTTATTCCTGGAAGGGAGATTTTTGATTTTGACGGTCTTAAGAAGGCATTATTGTGTGCCAGCTCAAACCCTGAATCTTATATAAATGAGTATTCAGAAATAACAAAAGAACTTAAGAGAAAATATTATGATATTAACCTTAATCCTTCAACAGAAAGGTTTTATGAATTTATTTTAAAGTTTCTATGAAGCCCAGTTTGCTCTGTATAATTTTTTGCATTATTATTTAATCTTATTTTTATCATGAAAAAAGTATATGTCGGAATGAGTGCAGATTTAGTGCATCCTGGCCATATGAATATTTTAAAAGAAGCTGAAAAGTTAGGTAGTGTAACAGTTGGATTATTAACTGATCGGGCAATAGCAAGTTATAAAAGACTCCCTTTTATGTCTTTTGAGCAAAGAAAAGAGGTGATAGAAAATATTAAAGGAGTGGTCGAAGTTATCCCTCAAGATACATTAGACTATAGAGAAAATCTGGAAAATTTTAAGCCTGATTATGTGGTTCATGGCGATGATTGGAAGGAGGGAGTGCAATCAAAAACTAGACAACAAGTTATAGGTTGTTTATCCAAGTGGGGTGGTGAACTTATAGAAATTGCATATACACAAGATATTTCATCGACCCAACTGAATAAGTCGTTAATGGAGGTGGGAACCACTACTGACGTTAGGAGGGCTAGACTAAGGAGATTAATAAACGCAAAACCTATAGTTAAAATCTTAGAAGTCCACAATGCGTTATGCGGACTAATTGCTGAAAATACTGTAGAGAGTAGGAATGGAATAGATGTTAGTTTTGATGGTGTATGGTCAAGCTCACTAACAGACTCAACAGCGAAAGGAAAGCCAGATATTGAAGCTATTGATACAACATCACGTATAAATGTGGTTAATGAAGTATTTGAAGTTACCACAAAGCCAATGATTTTTGATGCTGACACGGGTGGAAAAACTGAGCATTTTGAATTTACTGTAAAAACCCTAGATAGGATAGGCGTCAGTGCAGTTGTTATTGAAGATAAAACAGACCTTAAGAAAAACTCATTATTTGGTAATGACGTGGCACAAACTCAAGATAGTATTGAAAATTTTTGTGATAAGATTCAAAGAGGAAAGGCAGCACAAATAAGTGATGAGTTTATGATCATAGCCCGCATTGAGTCTTTAATTTTAGAAGCTGGTATGGAGGATGCTCTGACACGTGCTGATGCCTACATTGAAGCTGGAGCTGATGGAGTCATGATACATTCACGTCGTGAAGATCCATCTGAAATAATGGAGTTTATGCAGAAATTTAGAAAAACTAATAAAAATACCCCAGTGGTCGTTGTCCCTACTAGTTTTAATTCTGTAACAGTTGAAGAATTTGAGGAAATGGGTGTCAATGTGGTGATTACAGCAAATCATATGTTGCGCTCTGCTTATCCCGCGATGTTAAAAGTATCAAAATCTGTGTTGAAAAATGGTAGAAGTTTAGAAGCTGAACCAGACTGTATGTCTATTAAAGAGATTTTAGAGTTCATTCCTGGAACAAAATAATTGTGCTAGATTCTGGTGATTTCGTCAACAAACTAATACAAAATAGTTATACACATTTGTGCGTAGTTCCATGTAGTTTTGCTAAAAATATTATTAATGAGGTTATTAATAATAACAGTATCGAATATACTCCTTGTGCAAGTGAAGCAGTAGCATGCTCTATGGCGGCAGGATTGAAAATGGCAGGTCAAAAGCCATTGGTAATCGTACAGTCGTCAGGGTTAACGAATATGGGTAGCTGTATTACTAGCTTGTTAAAACCTTATGAAATTAGATTTCCCATGTTGGTAAGCTGGAGAACCTACAATGAGGGTGATAGTGAGATACAGCATAAGCATTTATCAACAAAGTTGCCAGACTTAATTAACGCCTATGGCTATCAGTATGATGTTTTGAATAAAAAGGACATATCAATTGCAATAAATCAAATTGAAAAATGTAACAACATAGATCAAATTTGCATCCTTGAGAAGGAAACCTTTTCTACAGTTTTACTAGCAGAAAAATACCAGTTAGACTTGTCAAAAAATATAGCTAGAAGTGAATTTTTAAAAGCATTAAATACCAAATTTAGTGACCATGATGTTTTGTTTATTGGAACAACAGGGAATACTTCAAGAGAGATGTATAGTTTTATGCCCGATACTGATAATTTCTACTTAGCGGGCAATATGGGTGGTGCTTTGAGTCTTGGGCTTGGGGCAGCTAAAGCAGGGAAAAGAGTTATTGTTTGTGGTGGCGATGCTGAATTTGTGATGCACATGGGTGGTTTAACTAATGTTGGCCAATACTCTAAACAAATAAACTTGACTTACATCGTATTTGATAATGAGTCAAACAAGAGTACTGGCGGGCAAAATACTTACCAGAAGCATATTGATTATATTGGCATGGCCAAAAGTTCCAATATAGTTAATACTTTTATCGCTAATGATGTAGATTCTTTTTCTAAAGTATTAAATAAAGTCAATTATGGGGTTAATTTTATTTATGTTAGGTGCTCATATGATGCTGAAACTCCAAGACCCCCTATGAAAGTTGTGGCGAGAAATGTCTTTTGATAAAAGTTCAATAAACCTGATTGGTTAATTATGCAAAAGGAATTTATTGGCAAAGATAGTCTTAAAAAAATTCAAGAAATCATAGATAGGACTGATACAAAAAATATATTTTTAGTCACTGGAAGAGAGTCATTTTCCTTATCTGGTGCAAAGAAAGCACTGAACAACTTGTTAAAAGGTAGGAAAGTTATTATATTTGATAGTTTTCAGTCTAGTCCTCAGTTGGAAGATGTGGAGCAAGGGGTTAGTCTATTAAGACATAACCATTCAGACCTAGTTGTAGCCATTGGCGGGGGCAGTGTTCTCGATATGGCAAAACTTATCAATATTTTGGTCGCTCAAAGTGATATGGATCTTTTTGACATTATAAAAAATCCTAACTTAATCAAAAATAAAGGAATTCCTTTAGTTGCAATACCTACAACGGCAGGATCTGGGAGTCAAGCAACTCATTTTGCAGTAGCATATGTAGAGAAGCGTAAATATTCTTTGGCACATGATTATTTGCTTCCAGATTATGTTATCGTTGACCCTGTTCTTAGTTATAAAACTTCAAAAAAAGTAGCTGCAAGTAGCGCAATGGATGCTTTGTCTCAGGCAATAGAGTCTTACTGGTCGTTAAATGCAACTCATGAAAGTCAGAGTTATGCGCTTGATGCTATTAAATTAATACTAGGTTCTATAAATTTAGCTGTCAATAGTAAAGATAAGGTCGCTATGCAGACAATGTCATTAGCATCCCACTTATCTGGAAAAGCAATTAATATAACTAAGACAACTGCACCACATGCAATTTCGTATACTCTAACATCAGATTTTGATATTCCTCATGGATATGCTGTTGCATCATTACTTGCACCAGTAGCGTATGTATCTTTTAACAATGCCAGCAATAAATATAAAGATGTTATGAATGAAGTTTTTGAATTATTTGATTGCAGATCAGTAGATGAGTTTTGTAAAATATGGAGGCAATTAATGCAAAATTGTGGGCTACATTCGAAATTGGAAGACTCTAATGTCCCTTTAAATAAGTTGGATTTTATAGTAGATAATGTAAATGTAGAAAGACTGAAGGGGCACCCAGTATTATTGACAAGGTTGGATTTAGAACGTATTGTGAGAATGGCAATAACTGGTTATTAGATAGTAAGTATGAATAAGGATATTCAAAAATGAGATTAAAAACTAGCCATTATGCAATCAATTAATTGTAGTTGTTACAACTGATGATTTGGTTGCTTATAAAAATAAAAAGGCGGTAATACCATTCCAAGAGAGATTGGAGATTGTTAGAAGTATTAAATATGTTGATGCAACTATAGCCCAAGAAAGCATGGATAAATTTAAAGTATGGGAGAAGCTTAAATTTGATGTTTTATTTGTTGGTGATGATTGGTTTGAAACGCCAAAATGGAAAAAAATCGAAGAACAATTTAAAGAAGTCGATGTTAAAGTGGTTTATTTCCCTTATACAAAAAGCACATCATCTACTTTATTAAACAGTGCGCTTGAGAAATTGAGAAATGAGTAATAACAAGATATTGCATATAACTAACAATGACTTTGATGGTGAAGGTAGTGCTGTATTAAGGCTACATAAAGGCCTTTTAAATCTTGGGATTGAGTCAAAAGTCTTGGTGTTACATAAAAGAAGTAAGGAAAAACATGTATACGCTGTAGGCTATGCAGGCACATTGATAACTTTACTTGTTGATTTTGTAAAAAGCTCTTTTCATTTTGATGGAAGTCGAGTCCGAAAAATTTTGCGTTTTATATTGTTTAAATTAAAGGTAAAAATTTTACATCTAAAGAATAAACCAACATCTTTATTTAATTTTGGACTATCTGCCGTTGATTTTAAAGAGCTAAGTGTATATTTTCTTTGCTCAGATGTTCTTGTTCTTCATGGTATGCATGATATTTTATCTCCAGAGAGTGTATATAGAGCATATAAAAAATTTTCACTCAAGATTTTTTATCATATCTTGGATATGGAGCCAATTACTGGTGGGTGTCATTTTAATTTTGGATGCGATAATTATTTGAGAGATTGTAATAATTGTCCACAAATAAATAGTAATAGTATTGCTCATGCAATACTTAATAGAAAGAAAGATTTATATAGAAAAATTCCTATCAATTGGGTTGTTCCAAATAATTTTGCATTAGATATATTAAATAAGTCATATGTTGTTGATAAGTTGCATGCTGTAAATGTTGTTTTTATGGGCATAGAAAATCAGCGTTATAAAAATATTGATAAGAGTTATGCTAGAAATAAGCTAGGCTTACCTGAAAAGCCAACAATATTGTTTGGTTGTTTTAACTTTTCCGATGAGAGAAAAGGAGCTCAAATACTAAAAAAATCTTTAGATAGCAGTTATATGAATAATTTTGAGTTAAATAATATACATTTGGTTACTTTTGGAGAGCTTAACGGTTTTTCGTTTGAGGGTATAAAACCTCAGTGGACACATCTAGGGAGTATCGACACCTCGGAAGAAATGAACATGCTATATCGTGCATCTGATTTATTGGCAAGTCCTTCTATTGATGATATAGGGCCAACCATCGTTCAAGAAGCGTTTATGAATCACTTGCCAATTGTAGCATTTAACATAGGGGTTGCTAGGGACTTAGTAAAGAATAATATCAATGGTAATTTAGCCCCATGTTTTAATTTTGAGAAATTTGCAAAATTAATATCGGGTTGCCTATTGAAATTAGAAAAGCTTGATTATAAAAATGATGACGAATTATTGTCATATGAAAAAAGGTGTTCAATACCTAGTGAAGCCAAAGAATTTCTTAAATTAACTTACAACTGATAATAAGATATTTTGTTGTATATGTCCCTAGTTAATCTTAATTTTAATAGAATATCTAGCAAGAGGTCTGATGTATTAATAATTGACAAATCTGGTAGTGAACATATTTCCAAGTGCATACCATCTAATTTATCAATCAATATTTTAAATGTTAGGGAGGGTATTCCATATATACCAAAATTATCTTTTCTCGTCTTTCTTTTAAGAAGAATATTTAAGTTCAAACTAACCTATAGAGCCCTAATAACAGCTATTGTTGATGCAATTGATCCAAGAGTTATTATTTCTTTTATAGATACTGATATAGTCATGGGTCAGTTAGATTTAACATTTCCAGAAAAACTGGTAATCTCTGTTCAGAATGGATCGAGGATGCATATGGGCGGAACTAATAATAATTATTTTTTATTGCCACATTATTTTGCTTTTGGAGAGTATGAGAAAGATTTAATAAAAAAACTCAATGTTAAATATAAAACATTTCATAGCGTCGGCTCTTTAAAATTAGGTCTTTTTTTGAAAAAGTGTACTGATACTACCAATAATGGTATTTGCTTCATCTCTGAGTATTATGAGAGTCCTATGAAAGATCAATTTATTATTGAGCGAATAAGTAGACACAGGCAAGTATTCTCAAATCTAATTGTATGGAATAATGTTAATATTCATCAGATCAAAGTAGCAATGCGAAGTAATAGGACAAATGAAATTTTTTATGATGAAACTAAATTTTTTAATGATATTGGACATGCTGAGTTAATTGAAAGAACAGAGTTTTCATCATATCAAATTGGTTATGATTCTAATGTTATTATTAGCACCTTATCAACTCTAGGCTTTGAGTTATTAGGCGTAGGAAAGAAAGTTCTATTTTGTGGCATGACAACATCAAATGATAATTTTACAAAAAAACAAGGTATTGATTACATAATGCATAAATTACCGGATATTGTTTTATTGAATAGTTTAAGCCAATTGGAGCTCAATGATAAAATCACTTCACTGATTAACATGAGTCATGAAGAATATTTATCCCAGACTCAAGATGCTCGGGGTTATTATATGAAACATAATAATATATATCCACATGAGGCCATCAGTAAATTTATTGACAACTTTATAAATAAACCTACGCACACCTAAATGTTTAATAATAAAAATATTCTTATTACTGGCGGAACTGGATCGTTTGGGAAGCAATACACAAAAATACTTCTTGAACGGTACAGCCCAAATAAAATTATTGTTTATTCTCGTGATGAGCTAAAACAGTATGAGATGGAGCAAACTTACAATCAAGATTGTATGAGATACTTTATTGGTGATGTTCGTGACTATGAGCGTTTGAATCAAGCGATGAATGGCGTAGATTATGTTATTCATGCAGCTGCTCTTAAACACGTTCAGGCTGCGGAGTACAATCCAATTGAGTGCATAAAAACCAATATTTATGGTGCTGAGAATGTAATAAGAGCATCCATTAGCAATAATGTAAAAAAAGTAATTGCGCTCTCCACAGATAAAGCCGCAAACCCTATTAATTTATATGGTGCAACAAAATTAGCGTCAGATAAGTTATTTGTTTCTGCTAATAATATAATTGGTGATAACGACATACAATTTTCAGTGGTGCGCTACGGCAATGTCGTTGGTTCCCGTGGGTCGGTAGTACCATTTTTCCAAAAGTTAATCAAAAATGGTGAAGCCAGTTTACCAATAACCCATAAGGATATGACTCGCTTTATGATATCCTTACGTTCTGGTGTTGAATTTGTATTGAAGAATTTTGAACGTATGCAGGGAGGTGAAATCTTTGTGCCAAAAATCCCTTCTATGTATGTAACGGAACTTGCAAAAGCTATGGCGCCAAATTTATGTCAAAAAAATGTTGGTGTTAGACCAGGTGAAAAACTACATGAAATAATGTGTCCTGCTGATGATAGCCATTTAACTCTAGAATTTGATGATCATTTTGTGATTTGCCCTACTATTCAACTTAATCATGTTGTTGACTTTGCAAAAAACCCTCTTGGTGAAGTAGGCAAGAATGTTGAGCACGGTCATGAGTATAATTCTTACACCAACTCTGAATGGTTGACACAGGAGGAGTTCTTGCAAATGGTTGATGATGTTGATCCTACTTAGGTTGTGATTCCTTACAGCAAGCAAGATATTAATAAGTCTGATATAAACTCAGTTGTAGATGTTTTAAAGTCCGATTTTCTAACTCAAGGTCCACAAGTTCCTTTGTTTGAGAAGGCAGTATCTGATTATTGCGGTTCAGAGTATGGAGTGGCTGTTAACAGCGCTACTTCGGCGCTTCATATTGCTTGTTTATCTTTAGATCTCGGCAAGGGTGATTGGCTTTGGACATCTCCTAATTCATTCGTTGCATCTGCAAATTGTGGTTTATATTGCTGTGCAAAGGTTGATTTTGTCGATATTGATGAAAAAACATACAATATATCGGTTGTAGAGTTGGAAAAAAAGCTTATTCAAGCAAAGAAAGACAACAAACTACCAAAGATTGTAATTCCTGTGCATTTTGCCGGACAGTCCTGCGATATGAAAAAAATTAGATCTTTGAGTAAGGAGTTTGGATTTAGTATTATTGAAGATGCGTCTCATGCCATTGGAGGTAAATATTTGAACAAACCTATTGGGAGTTGTCAATATTCCGATGTTACTGTTTTTAGCTTTCATCCTGTTAAGATTATTACAACTGCCGAAGGAGGACTGGCAACTACCAATTCTACAGAGCTTGCTAAAAAAATGCAGCTTTATCGCAGTCATGGAATTACACGTGATGAGATCTTAATGACAACTAAGTCAGATGGTGCTTGGTATTACCAACAAGTTGATTTGGGCTTTAATTATCGGATGACTGAATTGCAAGCTGCATTGGGTGTGAGCCAAATGCAAAGGCTTGATGAATTTGTTGCTAAGCGGCACATTCTTCAAAAAAGATATGATTCATTATTGGGTAATCTGCCCATAATCAAGCCCTATCAAGATAAACATAGCTATTCAGCATTACATCTTTATCCAATTCAAATAGAGTTAGATAAAGTTAGTAAAAATCGTGAACAAATTTTCAATGAACTCAGAGAAAGTGGTATTGGTGTAAATGTACACTATATTCCAATTCACACTCAGCCGTATTATTTAAATCTTGGGTTTAAAGCGAAGAGCCTTCCAAACGCAGAATATTATTATAGTCGTGCTATCAGTATTCCACTGTATCACAGCATGACTATTGAGCAACAAACTAAAGTGGTAGTAGTACTTAGTAATGCTATTAATTAGCTATGTCTAAGATTGCACTAGGAACAACACAATTTGGTATTGATTATGGTATTAATTCAACAAGTGGACAAGTTAAATATAGAGAAGTAGTAGAAATATTAAATTATGCACGTACTCAGAATATAGGATTACTGGATACTGCACCAGATTATGGCAATAGCGAGCAAGTTTTGGGCGATGCAAACACTCAGGATTTTAAAATTGTTACCAAAACTCGACATTTTAATCAATCCGTTATTGGTGACATAGAGGCAAACCTAGTAACTAGTGATTTAATCCAATCACTAAAATCCTTAAAGCAAAAATCTGTGTATGGAGTACTAGTGCATAATGCGGATGATCTTTTAAAGTCGGGTGCAGATAAACTCTTTAAACAATTACAAATACTAAAACAACAAGGTTTTATTTCAAAGATTGGCGTTTCTATCTACACTGGCTCTCAACTACAAAAGGTTCTTGACAGATTTAGTATTGACATTGTTCAATTACCATTTAATATTCTTGATAATCGTTTAATTAATAGTGGAATTTTATATGAGATACATAATCAAGGGATTGAAGTGCATACTCGCTCGGTTTTTTTATAGGGCTTGTTGTTAATGTCTGAGCACAGCCGTCCTAAGAAATTCGATCGTTGGAATGATTTATGGAAGTTGTGGCACGAGTGGCTTTCTGACAATCAATTAACTGCTTTAGAAGCCACCACTAGACATGCAATTTCTATTTATGAAATATCTAAAGTATTGGTAGGGGTTCATTCTAAAAATCAGTTACAAGGAATTATCAAAGCCGCTGATGGCGACCTTCCACCCATTCCTAAAGGATTGCTCACGAATGATACTGACTTATTGAATCCTTCAAATTGGGGAAATTTGTGAAAATTGTTGCATTAGTACAAGCAAGGATGGGGTCTATTAGACTTCCAGGTAAAGTATTAAAATCGATTGTAGGCAAGCCAATGATTGAATTACTCCTAACTCGATTGTCTCAGTCTAATGAGCTTGATGAAATTGTTGTGGCCACATCTGACAAAGATCAAAACGATCAATTGCAATCTGTTGTTGAATCGTTAGGATACCAGTGCACTAGGGGGAGCGAGAAAGATGTATTGGGAAGATTCTATGAATCTGCAAAGTCTGTAAATGCAGATGTCATCGTGCGTATTACTGGTGATTGTCCTTTGGTGGATCCAGTGTTAGTTGATGAGTGCATTGAGGGGTTTAAACAATTTCAGGTTGATTATTTTTCAAATATAAATCCTGCAACTTTCCCAAACGGATTGGATATTGAGGTTATGTCTTTTGACTCAATTGAGAGGGCCAACGAGGAAACCAATTCAGAGTTTGACAGAGAGCATGTTACTCCATATATTCGAAATTCCGATTCATTTACCAAAGGATCGATCAGTCATACTGAAGATTTGTCTAATCAAAGATGGTCTGTGGATGAGCCAGAAGATTTAGTTGTGGTAACGAACGTGTTTGAACATTTTCTGCCTAACATATGTTTTGGTTGGGGGCAGGTGTTAGAATTGAGAAAGGTGCAGCCTGAATTGTTTCAGGCAAATCAGCAAATTAAGAATAACGAAGGTGCAGCTATGAATACTGGGCAAAAACTTTACAAGAGAGCTAAGAGAGTCATTCCTGGTGGAAATATGCTGCTTTCTAAAAGACCAGAAATGTTTCTGCCTGAGAAGTGGCCATCGTATTTTAGCAAGTCTAAAGGATGCAAAGTTTGGGATTTAGACGGCAAAGAATATATTGATATGTCTATTATGGGCATTGGCACCAATACGCTAGGATATGGTCATTCTGAAGTGGATGAAGCCGTTATCAAAACTGTAAAAGATGGCAATATGGCAACTTTTAATTGCCCAGAAGAAGTCTATCTGGCAGAAAAATTAGTAGAGATTCATCCATGGGCTGATATGGTACGCTTTGCAAGAGCAGGGGGCGAAATTAACTCAATTGCTGTTCGTATTGCTCGTGCATCTACTGGTAGAGATAAGATTGCTATTTGTGGTTATCACGGTTGGCATGATTGGTATTTGTCCACCAATTTAAATAGTGAAAAAAATCTTGACGGGCACTTATTGCCAGGCTTGCAACCAAATGGCGTTCCTAGAGGCTTGATGGGTACAACATTGCCTTTTAACTACAATGATATTGAACAACTTGAACAGTTAATTAAAGATAATAGTGGTGAGATTGCTGCCATTAAGATGGAAGTTTCCAGAAATGAAGGCCCCAAAGATAACTATTTACAAAAAGTAAGAGAGCTAGCTACCGAAAACAACATTATCTTGATTTTTGATGAGTGCACTTCAGGCTTTAGAGAAACTTTCGGCGGCTTGCATAAAAAATACGAAGTTGAGCCTGATATTGCTACTTTTGCAAAGGCGCTTGGTAATGGTTATGCTATTTCTGCCTGTATTGGCAGGAAAAAGTTTATGCAAGCCGCACAACATACATTTATCAGCAGTACTTTTTGGACAGAAAGGATTGGCCCTACAGCGGCATTAAAAACTCTGGAAGTCATGGAGAGGGAGAAATCGTGGGAGCAAATCACACAAATTGGCTCTAATATTTCCAAAAGATGGCTAAATTTGGCAAATAAATATGAACTATCGATTAATACATGGGGGCTGCCAGCACTTAGTGGCTATACATTTAATTCACCTAATGCTCTTTCTTATAAAGCCTTGGTAACGCAAGAAATGCTTAAGAAAGGTTATCTCGCTACAAATAGTGTTTATGCCTGCACAGAGCATGCACAAGGGGTGGTGGATGGGTATTTTTCAGTACTTGATCCAATATTCGCAACCCTTAAAGACTGTGAAGAGGGTAGAGATATAGACTCTCTCCTAGAAGGTCCGCTGTGTCATAATGAGTTTAAACGTTTGAACTAATGAGAGTTGTTATTCGTGTTGATGCTTCTTTGAAAATGGGCACTGGGCATGTAATGCGTTGTCTGACGCTGGCAGAAGTGTTAAAAGAAAACGGAGCAGATGTTGAGTTTATTTGTCGCAAGCATGAAGGAAACTTAATTAATAAGATTCGTTCGAATGGTTTTAATGTTTTTGAGTTTGATCTGCTAGCTGCAAATAAGGTTGACAATAAGTTGTTTCATTCACATTGGTTAGGCACGACTCAACTGCAAGATGCAATAGATTGTATTAGTGTATTACAATCAGCCAAAGCCGATTGGCTGATTGTTGATCATTATGGTATTGATGAAGATTGGCAGCAAGACCTAAAAGCGTATTATGACAAGTTAATGGTAATTGATGATTTGGCTGATCGAAAACATAAGTGCGATATTTTACTTGACCAAACTTTTGGTCGTCAACAGCAAGCTTATGGAGAGTTAGTGCCAAAATCATGCGAGTTATTATTAGGTTCTCAATTTTCCCTGCTTAGACCTGAATTTGCAAAATGGAGGCAATACAGTTTAGAGCGTCGTAAGTATCCGGTTTTTAAGCAACTGCTTATTAGTATGGGCGGTATTGATCCTGATAATTTCACCGAGCAAGTTTTAAAAGAGGTTGGAACATGTGTGTTGCCAGGTGACTTAGAAATTACTATCGTAATGGGAGGCATGTCTTGCCATTTGGAAAGTGTTAAAAATAGCGCAAATAGTTTGTCTTGTAAGGCGGAAGTGAGAGTTGACATAGACAATATGGCTGAAATTATGGCAAATACCGATATTGCAATTGGTGCAGCTGGCACTACTACATGGGAGCGATGTTGTTTGGGGTTGCCAACCATTCAAATAGTGATTGCTGATAATCAAATAGATATTGCAAGAAATTTGGATTCTATTAATGCTATCCAATTAATCAATAACCCGCATCAATTGTCCAGAAATATTGATAGTATGTTGCAATCTATTGACAAGATGTCTTTAGTATCTTCAAGTCTTGTAGATGGCAAGGGTTCTGCAAAGGTGGCAAAATTTATTAACTCTAGAGAAAATTATGTTGATTCATTTTTTATGAGACCCGCAGAGCTAATAGATACTAATTTTGTATATAGTATGCAAACTAAAGAAATTCGTAAATATTTTATTGATCCTGAAATTCCAAGCTTAGATAAACATATCAAATGGTTTCAAAACATAATAAATTCGTTGACATCCCAACTATTCATTTTGATGCTTGGAGCTCTTAAAATAGGAGTTTTAAGAGTTGACAATATAGAAGGCGGTGAATTGGAGATTTCCATTATTATTTCACCAAATTATAGCGGTAAAGGTTTAGCTAAACAAGCGCTACAAGAAATAGAGAGCTTAACCCCCGGTAGAACTTTAAAAGCTATAATTCATAATGACAATATTCTCTCTAAAGGTTTATTTCTTCAATTTGGTTATAGAGTGAGTAAGCAGAATGGTAATTTTTCGGAGTATAGAAAAAATGGATAGTTTTATTGTTGCTTCCACTGGGGAATGGAATTTAAAATATTTTGATCAATTTTCAAAAAAACAAAAAGGCAATTGGCATTATTGCTCGACTCCAATTGAACTTGATAAATTATTAGAAACTATAAATCCTCGATATATATTCTTCCCTCATTGGAGTTGGATAGTGCCTGATGAGATTGTTGAGAAATATGAATGCATCTGTTTTCATATGACTGACTTGCCATTTGGTAGAGGTGGCTCACCCTTACAAAATTTAATTGTGCGTGGTCACAAAGAGACCATGTTGACTGCTTTGAGAATGGAAGAAGGTGTAGATACTGGGCCAATATATTATAAAAAACCCTTGAGCTTACATGGTTCGGCACATGATATATATAAAAGAGTCGGAAAGTTGTGTTGGGACATTATTAGTGATTTTATTAAAGAAAATCCAAGTCCATCACCTCAATGTGGCACAATAATAAATTTTAAGCGCAGGACGCCAGAACAAAGCCATATGCCAAATGGTTTATCATTAGAAGAGATGTACAATTACATTCGTATGTTAGATGCTGCAGGATATCCTAAGGCTTTTTTAGAAATAGACGAGTATAAGTTAGAATTTGAAAGTTCTGAATATATTAATGGTAAGTTAACTGCGAAAGTCAATTTTGTAAAAAGAGAAAATTAATGTCTGAGATTATTATTAACGGAAGAAAAATTGGGGCTAATTACCCTCCTTATGTAATTGCTGAATTATCTGCAAACCATAATGGTAAATTGCAAAAAGCATTAGATACTATTTCTAAGGTAAAATCTTGTGGGGCTGACGCAGTAAAATTACAAACTTATACTGCTGATACTATGACAATCGATTCAGATCATGAAGATTTTTGTATCAAAGGTGGTTTATGGGATGGTTATAAATTATATGATTTATATCAGGAAGCGGAAACGCCATTTGAGTGGCACAAAGCTATGTTTGATCATGCAAGAAAAATAGGTATTACGTGTTTCTCAACCCCGTTTGATGAGACAGCTGTTGACCTATTGGAAGATTTAAATGTGCCAGCTTATAAAGTAGCTTCTTTTGAAGCAACCGATCTACCGTTAATTAAGTATATTGCCTCAACTAAAAAACCGTTGATTATGTCAACTGGTATGGCAAATTTTGAAGAAATTGAAGAAATGGTTGAAACTGCCAGAGAGGCGGGATGCAACGATTTAATTTTGCTGCACTGTATTAGTAGTTATCCAGCACCAGTGGATCAATCTAATTTACTAACAATTCCTGACATGAGAAAACGATTAGGTGTTCAAATAGGTCTTTCAGATCATACTGTAACTAATACCGCTTCGGTTGTAGCTTCTGCACTTGGTGCAACTTTAATCGAAAAACATTTTATTTTAGATAGAAATGAAAAAGGACCTGATTCTGAATTTTCAATTAATCCAAGTGAATTAACATCATTATGTAAAGAAACTAAGGATGCTTGGTTATCCCTGGGGTGTGCAGGATATGAAAGAAAACCTGCTGAAGAAGCTAATATAAAATTTAGAAGGTCTGTTTATTTTGTTAAGGATATCAGTGCTGGAGATGTTATTACTAAGGAACATGTTAGGCGAATTCGTCCAGGTTACGGGTTGACCCCAAAACTGGAAAAAGAATTAATAGGAAGAAAGGTAAACAAGGATATTGTGGTTGGAACAGCCACAAGCTGGGAGTTGATTGATGGATAAAAACGTACTAGTTGTTGCAGCGCACTCGGATGATGAAGCTTTAGGTTGTGCAGGCACAATGGCAAAACATGTTGCGGCTGGCGATAAAGTACATGTTATCTTTATGACCAATGGGGTTGACTCACGTAATACCTCTTCTAATAGTGATATTGAGAATCGCCAAGCAGCAGCTCGAAAATCTGCTGACATATTAGGTGTTACGTCAATGGAGTATTTTGATTTTCCTGATAATAAAATGGATACAGTCCCTTTGTTGGATATTGTTAAATCAATTGAAAATGCAATTAATGAGCTGCAGCCTGAAATTGTATATACACACCATATTGGTGATTTAAATATAGACCATCAAATAACACATAAAGCGGTTATGACAGCATGCCGTCCACAACCTAGTTTTTGTGTTAAAGAAATATATGCTTTTGAGGTCCTTTCAAGTACCGAATGGCAAACACCGGGCTATTTATCATTTACTCCCAACGTATACATTGATATTAGTAGCCAGATAGAAATAAAACGCAAAGCATTAGGTGCTTACAGTGAGGAAATGTATCAACCACCACATAGTAGGAGTGTTGATAACTCAATTCGTCTAAATTCTTTAAGAGGTAACTCTGTCGGTGTAGATTATGCAGAAGGATTCATTCTTGTAAGAATGATAAAGTAATTTCTAAATAATACGAATAAAATGCAGAAGGCAGATCTTTATTGTTCGTAAAATTTTCTTGGGCTACAAATGGATTATGAATAATAAAAGAATACTTGTGACTACGGCTATTGAGGACACTTGGGGTTTTGATAAATACAAAGAGATTATTTTTCTTGGTGAGTGGTGCAAAGTATATAGTTCCAAATCATTGTGGCAGGAACTTAATCATAGAGTAGTAAATTTTTTTTGGGAAGATAGAAAGAAGTTCAAAAAGGATTATAATTACATCGAAGAGTTTTATGAGAATTTACTTTCCTCACTCACTGATACTTTAAATAGTTATCACAATACAACCCATTCAGTTGGTTATTGGAGGATTGTTTTGGGCCCATGGTTGCTAACATATGTTTCTGCTATCTGGAGTCGTTGGGAGGTATTAAGAGTCGCATTCAACAATAACAAATTTGATGAAACTATTTTGTTAGATTTTAGTGCAGAATATACTCCTCCATCTTCACATTTAGAATCTATGAGTCTTATTTCTAGTAGCCATTCATGGAATCATTTGGTTTTTGCAAGAATACTGAAGAAATATTATGCTGATAAAATTAATTTTATATATTTGCCTTACTGTGAGAAATCTTTTTCCCAAGAAATTTCTGACTACAATAGAAAGTACAATCTTAAATACAAAATTTACTCTTGGTTTGACAAATTAGCTGGGTTAATCCGGTGCGACGAAAAAGTTGTCTTTGTTACAAGTTATTTTAGTGGTATCTCTTTAGCAAAAGTTGCACTAAAACTTAGGCAACTTCCTAGATTTTACCAAGAATTTGATCAAGCCATTGAAATGCCAAATGCATCTTCTAGTAGTAGGAGTAAATTGATTTTGAGTCTAAATTGTAGCGGTGAATTTGAAACTTTTGTAAAAGATAATCTTTTTTTGGATATTCCTATCCCATATTTAGAGGGATACTCCATAATTCTCAAAAGATCCAAGCATCTATTGCCAAATTGTGAAGTTGTTTTTTCTGCAAATTCATATTGGTACAATGACCTCTTTAAAATATGGTGTGCAGAAAAATTCAATCTTAAAAAAATAATTATTATTTCTCAACACGGTTCTTCAATAAGACTTAAATATAAAAATTTTTCTCATGAAGAAAAAATTTCAGATATTTACATTGTCTGGCATAAATCTCTGAGTAATAGGCAAGTTAGATTACCTCCTAACAAAATAGTCGGCACCAACCCTATAGGTAAATATGGAACCAATCTTTTGGTTGTTGGCTTGGAGGGTTCTTTATATCCAGCCCGTTGTTGTTCTGGACCAGTTAGCTCCTTGATTCTCAATGATTATTTTCAAAATATGGAGTTTATAAATGGAATTGATCCAGTTATACATAAATATCTCAAAGTACGCCCACACCATAATTCTGGTTGGAACACAAGCCAACGATATATTGATGAATTAAGTGCTAGTAATATTTCGCCACACTCAACATTGTTAAAAGCATTTAAGCATTCTCGAATTATAGTATGCACCTACCCACAAACAACTTTTTTTGAAGCAATGTATTCAGGAGTTCCGACCATTTTGTTGTATAAAAAAGAATATTGGGAGTTTTGCTCTGAATTTGATGGTTTGGTTGAAGTGCTTGAAGATGCCAATATTCTATTTGACAATCCATTGCTTGCATCTAATCATATTAACAAAATATGGAATAATCCAAAGACATGGTGGGATTCAAAAAAAGTAATAAATGCACGTGAAGAATTTTTTGACCAGTGCGGCCGTGTTGATGATGATTGGTTAGAACAGTGGGTTAATTTCTTTAAGGCTCAGCTTGGCGCCTAAATTTGAAAAACAGTTGCGAGGAAGAACTGTAAAAATGAATGTTAAGCGTGGAACCGCAACCAGTTGGGAGTTTATCAATGAGTAAAATAGTATTGGTCATATCTGCTCATTCAGATGATGAAGTTTTAGGTTGTGGCGGAACAATTGCAAGGCATACTAAATCTGGCGATATAGTCCATCTGATTTTTATGACGAATGGCGTGGGTTCTCGAAATGTAAAAATAGAAGTGATTGAACACAGGAAGAGAATAGCGCAAGAGTCGGCCGATATTTTAGGGGTTTCTTCAATTCAACAATTTGACTTCCCAGATAATAAAATGGATACAATCGCCTTGCTCGATGTTGTTCAAGCTATTGAAGAAGTGATTGATAAATTGCAACCAGAAATAATTTACACACATCATATTGGAGACTTAAATATTGATCATCAGATAACTCATAAAGCCGTTGTAACTGTATGTAGACCACAGCCAGGATTTTGTGTAAAAGAGATTTATGCTTTTGAGGTGTTGTCGAGTACAGAGTGGCAAACGCCAGGATTGGAGGTTTTTTGTCCTAATGTATATATCGATGTAACAGATTATATCGATATAAAGAAGCAAGTTTTGAATGTTTATTCTGAAGAGATGCGCCAACCGCCACATATTAGAAGTATTGATAATACTCTTCGTTTAAGCGCCTTAAGGGGTAACTCTGTTGGAGTTGATTATGCTGAGGCATTTGAACTCATTAGAATGTGTCAATAACACTTAACAAAAAAACAAGATAAAGTTAGAGGAGGTTGGGTTGATAGCCTTAATTAATTTAGGAAATTCAAATATCCAGTCCGTTATTAACGCATTAGACCATCTGTCGATTAACTATATAAAAACCGATAAAATTGATGATTTAAAAGAATGCGATAAGATGATTTTGCCAGGAGTGGGCACTTTTGGTAATGGCATTTCAAAGCTAAAAGAGTTAAATTTATTTGACACAATAAAAAAAGAAGTTGTAAATAACAATAAGCCTATACTTGGTATCTGTTTAGGGATGCAAATGCTATTTGAGAGTAGTGAAGAGAGTAATGGAGTGAGTGGATTAGGATTAATTAAAGGTAAAGTTGTCCCCCTCCCGCTGTCTAAAAAATATAAGATTCCTAGAATTGGTTGGGCTGATAGCAAGCTGAATTTTGATTTTTTAGGCTTGAAAAAAAACCAAAATACTGATTTATATTATATTCATAGCTATTATGTTAAACCCAATGATTTAAGTATTGTGGCTATAGAAACCGATATCCAATTAACATCTGCAGTAAAGTATCAGAATATATACGGTTGTCAATTTCATCCTGAAAAAAGCCATGTAAGTGGTTTGAATATAATTAATGCTTTTGCAAAATTAGAAGGTGGTCAAGTATGAGAAAAAGATTGATTGCTTGTATTTTTTTGAAGAATGGCATGATAGTTAGGAGTGAAGACTTTAAAAAGCATCAAGTTATTGGTAATCCAATAAACCAAGTGAAAAGATTCAGCGATTGGGCCGTAGATGAGATTATATATTTAGATATTTCTAAAACAAGAAATTATGATAATCGTAGAGATGACCATATGGTAAAAATATCCAGTAATAAATTAGATTTGTTAAGTGAAATTTCTAAAAATATATTTTCCCCTTTTTCTTTTGGTGGAGGTGTTAGAACTGTTGAAGATATTCAGAATATATTGCAAAGAGGAGCAGATAAAGTAGTGCTAAACTCTGGGATATATTTAGATAATACTTTGCTACCCAATGCTGTAGAGATATTTGGCTCACAAGCACTAGTTGCTTGTGTGGATTACAAAGATGATTATGTCTACTTTAATCATGGAGAGATAAAATCACAATATATAGTTGAAGATTGGTGTAGCTTATTAGAGCGGAATGGAATAGGTGAGATTTTACTAAATGATATTTTGAGAGATGGTAAAGGGTGTGGTTATGATTTGGATACTATTAAAAAAATAGTGGACCAGTTAAGCGTTCCTGTTATAGCACTTAGCGGTGCGGGTGATTATTATGATTTTAATGAATGTTTTAAGAAGGCAGATCCGTCAGCAGTTGCAGCAGGCAATATTTTCCACTTTAAAGAGCACAGCTACTATTACGCGAAAAAGTCTTTAGAGATGGAGGGGGTAGATATAAGAAAAGAGTATGGAGTATTTTAGGAGAAAAAATGAATTTAGGAAAAGTTAAATATTGTAAAAAATGTGTAATGCCATCATCATCAGCAATTCCAGTAGAGTTTAATGAAAATGGGATTTGCAGTGGATGTAATGCAGCGAGTGAAAAGGTTGGAATTGATTGGGTTAGGAGGGAAGAGCAATTCAAAAGACTCTTGAGTCAATACAAAAATAAAGATGACACTAATTATGATTGCATAATTCCAGTGAGCGGGGGCAAGGATAGTTATTTTCAAGTGCATATGATAAAAAATGTTTTTAAAATGAACCCGTTGCTTGTGACCTATAATGCAAATAATTGGACTAAAGCAGGCTATGAAAATTTACATAATATGAGAGAGGCTTTTGGTTGCGACCATATTTTATATACTCCAAGCATTGATTTATTGAAGAAAATGAATAGAATAGGCTTTCAAATGATGGGCGATATGAATTGGCATGGCCACAGTGGAATTAATACTTATCCTTTTATTGTATCCGTTGAAAAAAAAATACCTTTAGTTATATATGGAGAGCATGGATTTATGGATATAGGAGGGATGCACTCATATAGTGATTATGTAGAATTTACACAGAGATATAGGCTTGAGCATAATTTAAGAGGATACGATTGGCAGGATTTCTTAGGGCATAGTGGAAGAGATAAAATAGAGGAAAATGAATTATTAGGTTTTAAATTTCCTTCAGATGCAAGTATTAAAGAAGTTGGTGTTAGAGGTATATATATCTCGAATTATGTTGATTGGTCTGGAAACAATAATTTCAAAATTGCGCAACAATATGGTTTTAAAGAAAATGAAGATGATTTTGAAAGGACGTATTGGAGAATATCAAATTTAGATGATATGCATGAGAATGGAATTCATGATTACATGAAATATATTAAATTTGGCTACGGTAGGGCGACAGATCATGTGATTAAAGATATTAAAGAGGGGGTTATGACTAGAAGTGAAGGTATTGAGATAGTTAAAAAAATGGACCATATTAAATCTAAAGATTTATATAGATGGCTAGAATATGTTGATATGACTGAAGAAGAGTTTGATGAAATTGCAGATACTTTTAGAGATAAAAGAGTCTGGGAGAAAACCGCTCAAGCCAATTGGATTAAAGATAATATCTGGGATTGAGAAATATGAAAAATATACAGTTTAGTTCATTTCAAAATTTAAATAAAAACTTAAGACAAAGAAAGGTTATTTTATTTGGCGCCGGCCCAATTTCACAAAAAACAGCTAGAAAACTAGATAATAATTATGATTTTATTGTTGATAACAATCCAAATATGTGGGGCGCAGTTGAAAAAGATAAAAACATTCTAAACCCTAGTGAGATTATAGGTGGTGCTGATAAATATTTTGTTGTAATATGTACAACCTCCTTCATAAACATCTCTGAGCAGTTAGAAAATTTCGGATACCTACCCGAAAAAGACTTTATAGTTAGCCCAATACTCAATGATTTAAGGATTGTATCTGAATTAGAAAGTCATGTTGCAACAATGCTTTTTACGAGTGGGTTACCAGAGGTTAATGACACGGAGAGTGGTGGCGGAATTTATGAATTAATATTGGACGGTCACAATTGGACCTATAAAAAAGTTTATAGTGGTATTTGTTATGGTTTAATAAAGCACAAAGATACTTACATTACTGTAGATGATAAGAATGGTGTCATTCAATTTGATAAAAACTATAATATCATTCTATCAAAAAAACTCAAGCATGCAACAAGAGGCCATGGCATTGGCTATTCAAAAATAACAAATCAATTTTATATTGCTACAAGTTATAGAGACAGTGTTATTATATTAGATGATAAGTTTAATCAAATAGATGAGGTTTTCATATCTAATAAGTTTAATCAACATGGTGTTTCAGGGCATCATTGCAATGACTTGTGTGTAGTTGGTACAAGTTTATATATATCAATGTTTTCGTATACAGGAAATTATAAAAAAGATATTTTTGATGGAGTTGTATTAGAGATAGATTTGAATACAAATAAAATTATTGGGCCGGTGATTACTGATTTGTGGATGCCTCATAATATTTCTTTTTTAGACGGCAGCTTAACAGTGCTTGATTCATTGCGTGGAGAGTTGAAAACGAATAATGCAAGAGCCATTGGCAGGTTTCCTTCTTTTACTAGAGGTTTAGATTTTGATGGCGTGTATTATTATATTGGACAGAGTAGAAATCGAAACTATAGTAAAAATCTTGGACTATCATTAAATATTTCAATTGATACGGCTATTATAATCTTTGATCCAGTAACAAAAGTATCTAGATCGATTCACTTTCCACAAAAATTATCAGAAATACATAGTATTGTATTGATATAGGAAAACATCAGAAATACAAGTATATGTCTCAACAAAATAATAAAAATATTATGAGCGATAAAGTCAAATACTATCAAATCGCTATTGAGGTGTATAAAAAAGGTGAAAATATAGTGCAAGCATTACTTAAAGCTGGTGCAAATAAGTCAGATAGTATCGAAATTGCATATGAATTGCAAGCGGGAAGTTACACATCTGATTTTTATAAATCAGAATTTGGCACGATAAGAAATAAAGAACTTCATACCATTATTAAAAAATATTGCAGTCTTTCTGAAGTTTCAAGTGTTGGGGTTTTCGGCGTTGGAGAGGCTGACAAATTGGGAAAAAATAAATGATTAATGGTTTGATTTTAACCCCTATGAAAGTTATAGATGTTGTGGGTGATAGTGTACTTCGTGCAATGAGTATAGGTAATGTTGGTTATAACGGATTTGGTGAGGCTTATTTTTCTACAGTTAAACATAATACTATTAGAGGCTGGAAGAAGCATAAAGAAATGACTCTTAATATAGTTGTACCTGTGGGTGTAATTCGTTTTGTGGTGTATGATGATCGTAAGAATTCATCAACATTTGGGTCTTTTCAAGAATTTATCCTATCAAAAGATAATTACAATAGAATTACTATTCCACCCAATGTATGGGTGGGTTTTCAAGGTGTTGGTTCGGAAATTAATCTATTATTAAATATTGCTAATATTCCTCATAATGATACAGAAGTGGATCATGCGCCACTAAAATCATTTGGCTATGATTGGATTTAAGAATAATTTAATGTTTTTTGTACATCAGAACTTTGCCTTTACCAAAATTGTAAAAATAAATTTTAAGAGATGGTATTAATTTCGGGAGGACTGGGTTATCTTGGTGGAAGGATAGCTAAATATTTACTGGATTCCAGATTTCAAGTAAGGATTGGCAGCAGTCAAAGTCATCCTGATGTTCCTTCAGATCTTTTATCATGTGAAATTGTAATATGTGATTTATCTGATAAGAGATCTCTTGAGAATGCTTGTAAAAATGTCTCGTCTATTATACATTTAGCATCACTTAATGCTCAGGAGTGCGATCATGATCCGGAAGCAGCATTATTAATTAATGGTCTTGGTACTTTAAATCTATTAAATGCGGCTAAAAAAATGGGCGTCACTAAGTTTGTCTACTTTTCAACTGCACATGTTTACGGTTCACCTTT
>Ga0233433_10000793_pt1 | contig 32914 bp, 26 predicted proteins | sample SI_122_August201_5_FD_179868 | JGI IMG/M metagenome (GOLD analysis project Ga0233433, IMG submission 179868) | Seawater microbial communities from Saanich Inlet, British Columbia, Canada - SI_122_August2016_100_MG | ecosystem: Environmental > Aquatic > Marine > Inlet | place: Canada: British...
TACCGCAAAACCTATGGCGAATATCACGAAAGTATTCTTGCTGAAAGAGCTTTGAAACCGGACCCATCCTCCCAGCGCGAACAGCCAAAGCAGCAAACCTAGGGCGACTACAATTAGCGCATTCATTTTTGTACTACAGGCCAAAGCCAGCGTTAGGCAGAGCGCGAGTGCCAGCCAACAAGAAGTCCATGTACCGCGTCGGTCGTCATCGGGATCAGCAAAAGCGATTTTTATATATATGCTCACCGCGAGACAGGAGAATGTTAAAGCTATTATGTCGATAGAGGCGAAGTTATAGGCATTTGCGGCGTTGGGATGGACGGCGAAACCCAAACCGGCCAGCAGGCCCCCCAGTTGCGTTTGGCACTGAAAACCGATTAGACATATAAGCGTCGCGCACAACATGCCACACAGCAATACGAAGCTGCGCGAGGCTTGCAGGTCTTCGGGCCTTAGCGGAATCCGCTGGTATTGCCGAACATCTCCGGCAATGCCGGGCTCGACTCTGTCCGCTACGGCTTTGCGCTTTTCGTAATCAGCGCCACTTCCCCATGCCCCGCTTTCGGAAGGGAAGACCAAATAGAAGGATCCGAGCAGGTCGGGGGTTGTGATCGTGTCGCCAAAAAGGTCGATCCACCCCCCCCCCATAAAATATTTGCCGACGGGCGGGTTCTCCTGGGCTGGCAGCAATTGCCAGTCGCTGTGGGACCAGTGCATTTCTTCCACCAGCAGATGGTAGTAGTACGTCGAGCCGATCCAATAGACTTCGTCGATATGAGTTCCCGGTTGCTCGTTGTAAAGATTGTTGTAGAATACCGCTAATGCTGGAACCAGCAGGAGAATGTACTTCCACTTATCGTTCATTTGCTTAACCATAGGTTACAGTCGGTTGAATGAACGACGGGTCTCTTACTATAGTGGTATTCCTGTCGCGAAGATTGATCGACAATAAAAACGTAGGCGGTAGGGCGAGTAAGTCAAAGACGTGGGCTAGGCGGTGAGTTGTCTCCTACTTGACCGAAAAGCCTCAAAAGCGCTATATACTTTCCCATATGACTAATTCAAATAATAATAGTGAGCTCTACGAAGATAGTATCCGCGAGGCAAAGGAGGCTGCAGCCGTCTTTTTTCGTTCTGAGCGCGTCGATTTCCTACAAATATCATCCTCGTTGCACCCGGAGGCTAAATCGGCGATTGTCGTGCATAAGCCGTCGCGGCCGTCGCCTATGCTGCTTTTTACGCACGGCTGGCATATGAGCGTGCAGCGGCCGGTAGAGGATACGGAAAACCCCTACCCGGGCTTTCTGTCGGTGCAAGTGGATATGCGGGGGCGGGCTTTTTCTGCTGGCCAGCCGGATGCGAACGGATTTGAGCTATACGATGTCTACGACGCACTGCAATTTGCCAGAGAAGATTACGCCGATTTGATCGTCGATCCCGAGCGCGTGTATTTTGTCGGCGGCAGCGGCGGGGGCGGCAACGCGCTCGGTTTGGCGGGCAAGTTTCCGGATCTGTTCGTGAGCATTACCGCTAACTTTGGCATCAGCGATTACGCGGATTGGTACGAGAGGGATGCGGTCGGCGAGTTCCGCGACGAGTTGAACCCGTGGGTCGGTTGCAGCCCCGAGCAAAACCGCATGGCCTATGCGTCGAGGGGCGGCATCACCACGGTGGAGAATTTGCTCTCGCCCGTGTATATGGCGCACGGCGAGCTCGATCCGCGCGTGCCAGTGTCGCAGAGTAGGGTCTATTATGAAAAGGCGCTCTCCTTGGACAAGCAGGTGCACTATCTCGAACTGGCGGGTGTCGGCGACCGCAGTCACCTCGGTAAGATCACCGACAAGCAGAGCGCGTCTTTTGCGGCATTTTGCGATCGCGCGTTAGTCGATCATCAAGCACCCCCTGTATTGCCACAAAGCGGGGAATTGGTCGTCGCCGGGTATCTGGTGACGAAGCATTTTACCGTCTTTCTCGACAGTATCGATCATGTCGCGCGGATCCGTTATGACCTAGATCTTAGGGAAGTGGATTTTGTGGATGGTGCCGGGGTGATTAGCTGGCGGTAGGCGGTGTATTCTCCAATGTGCTTGTTGTCAGGTGCGGTCCGTCAGGGTGAGCCTGGCCGAGTCGCAATTAGCAAAAAAACCTCTATATATTCCGCGATTCTTTGAAAAGAAAGGCCAATATATACATGAGCATTAGCGAATTACACGCCAAAGCCGATCGCTTGGAAAAAGAGTTGCAAGAGACGCGCGATCAAATTGCGCGGGAAACCCACGACTCCGAAGTTGTGACGGCCGAATTGGCGCGCACCCGGGCCTATGCCTTTAGCGCGCAGGCGGATCCGGTCGAGGAGCTGGTTACTGGTTGCGCCGATTCGCTTAGCCGCTACGGTTTTTGCGTTATCGACAATGTGATTCCACGGGATCAGGTCGATGCGATCCGCGATGAGATGGTGGAGGCGCAAGCCGCTATTAGAAAGAATGTCGAAGGGATCAAAAGGTTGTTCGATGAAGAGGGCGCCAACGCAGAAGAGTTACTGGCGGGTAAAGCGGCGGCTAATGGCGTAGAGTTGCGTCGAGTGCGTCGGGTTGGGCACCCGCCGAAGCCGCCCAACGATATTGTGCGGATGCCGCAATACGCCGAGCACTTGGCTAACCCGGTGGTTACGGCTGTCGCCCGTCATGTGCTCGACGATCATTTGCGCATCGCGCAGTTGCATCCGCGCATTATCGAGGCGGACGCCCCCGACGGCACGCCGGGCGGTTTTGGTTCGACGAAATACCGCGGGCGGGCGGACAGCCGCGAATGGCATACCGACTGGCCGCACGACTTGTCGGCCTATGGAAGGGAAAACCCCAACGATAATGTCGGTTGCGTGCGCCAGCCTTTTCCGGATGTGACGATGTGTCTGGTGATGATCTGGTATATGACGGATGTCGACGAAAACTCGGGCGGCACTTGGGTCGTGCCCGGTTCGCACAAGGACCCGAGAAATCCGCGCGGACCGGCCGACGGTATCTCGGTCACCGCGCCGATTCCCGGTGATATGCAGGTTTCGGCACCGGCGGGCTCGGTTTATATACAAGACTCGCGCTGCTGGCATGCGTCGGCAATGCACAATCCGAGCGGCCGGGCGCGGGTGGCGGTGGTCAACCGCTGGTGTCCGTGGTGGGTGTCGGTCGACGACTACGCGCCGGGTGATAAATACAGTGCGAATACCGTCTGTCAGCCGCTGTCGCATGCAGAGTATCGCGGCCTGCCGGCCAACGTACAGCCTTTGTTGCGGCATGTATGCCCCGACGAGCGGGATACGTTGCAGGCTTCGGTGCTCGAACGCGCCGAGGCGGCAGGGCAGCGTACGGCGGCGGGTTTTCGCCAGCTTGAAGAAGATGTTGAGGGGCGGGTGCAGGCGAATGCGCATATCCGGGTGCCGGTGGGCGTAGTGAGCAGCTGAATCTCCAAGGATTGCTGAGGGAAGCCTATCCGTTCGACCCCTTACCTCGGCGATGGTAGTATCTGTTAGGATTTATATAAGTCATAGAAAATGGGAGCCAACAGAAAATAGCTGGCTCCCATTTTTCTGTTATAAGCGAAGCTTCGCTTTAAAGGTTATTTTGCGGCGCCGAAATGTAAGGCTCGCGTTCGAAGCGGCAGTCCGACTCAACGAGGCGCGGGTCGTTTTGTTCGCGCAAAACATGCATCAGCTGCTCGTGCAATTGTCGGCGCGTGTCGGAGTATTTGGAATCTTGTGCGACGTTGTGCATATAGTGCGGGTCGACGCGCAAATCGAAGAGCTCTTCTTGCGGGCGTTTGCCGAAGCCGAGTTCGAACAGGGGTTGTACCGCTTCTTCTGCCCGATGGTGGATGATCCAGGCTTTGGTCGGGCCGGCGTCCATATCGGGGTAGACGGCGAAAGTGTCATTACAGAGTTCGGCGAAAGAAGGAGCGGTGACGGTCGGGTCATCGAGCCCACCGGGGTTGCCTGCGGGCCAGCGGTCAGGGGCAAAATTGTAGATGTAGAGGAAGTCTTTTGTGCGGATGGCGCGCTGGGGGTAGGGCAGAAAGCCTTCGCGTGCCGCTGCGACATGGCGTTCGCGTCCGAGCACGACGAAGGTGCGTTGCTCATCGACGAGGCCGCTTTCTGTACTTTCGAGTACGGGCAGTAGACTGCGTCCGGTCATGCTGTCGGGGATGTCGACGGCGGCGGCCTCTAAAAAGGTCGGCGCTAGGTCCATCAAGTTGACGGCGTCGTCGACGGCGCGGCCCGCCGGTATGCGACCCGGCCAACGCGCGGCCAGCGCGACCTCGCAGCCGATATCATACAAATTGCACTTGGCTCGCGGAAACCCCGGGATGCCGTGGTCGCCGCTGACGACGACAAGCGTATTGTCCAACTCACCGATGGCTTCGAGGCGCGCGAGGATAACGCCCAGGCCGGCGTCTACGGCCAAGCACTCGCCGAGATAATCGGCTACGTCTTCGCGTACATCGTGCACGTCGGGCAGAAAGTCGGGCAGGTGGCCTTGCAAGTCGTCGGGCTCTAGGTCCCACAGCGCTTTGCCGGAACCGCGTTCCCAAGTCCGGTGGGTATTGGTCGGTCCCCACCAATAACAAAAAGGTTGCTCCGCGGGGCGGGCTTCGAGGAAGGCGTCGAAGTTTTGTCGGGTTTCGTCGTAGAGGGCCTGCTTGGCACCTTCTACGCCTAACTCGTCGGCGTTATCGGTAACCCAATGCGAGAAGCGGCTGTAGTTGGTGCCGGCGGGTTCGTAGCGCGTGCGGTCGGCGCCGTACGGGGCGTTGATCGCCTTGCCGGGCGACCAAACCTTATAGGTATAGCCGATATGGTAACCGGCTTTTTCCAACTCCAGGGGATAGGTCGGGATGGTTTCGTCCCATTCGGCGCCCTGTAAGATAGCGCCCATGCCAGTCTGCCAAAAATATTGGCCCGATAAAACGGAGCTGCGGCAAGGTGTGCAACTCGGCGCGGGTACGGCCGCGTTTTTAAACAGCACGCCTTCGCGGGCGACCCGGTCGAAGTGCGGGGTGTCGATTAACTGATTGAGGGAGTTGGCTTCTTCATAGGGGCGATAGGCGCTGGCGTAGCGGCCCCAGTCGTCGGCGAAGGCGAATACGATATTGGGTTTCATATAAATAGTAGCCTTTGGTTAGTACAACTTTAGCTCGATTATATCCGCCATCCTGGCGAAATATTTATCGTGGTGCAGTAGCGATAGTTCGTTTTCGCGCTGCACAGCGCCAGAAAACGGCTTAAGAAAGAGTGGATAAAGACGATAAAAGAAAATTTACAGACCGAGCGGCCATCAAGAAACCGAACGGCCGTCGAAAGGGCGTGGCGGGAGTCCAAGAGCAAGACTTACTCATCCCACTCAAAGATCACCTTGCCGGTCCGACCCGTGTCAAAGAGCGAGAAGGCTTCGACGGCCTCTTCGATTTTGAAGCGATGGGTGACGATCTTATCGAGCGCTACGGGTTTTTTGAGCATGAATTCGACCGCAGCAAAATAGGACGCCATCGAAAAGACCGAATTGCCGCGGACGGTGAGATCTTTTGTTAGCACGTCCGCGAAGTCGACGGTCAGGTCGGGAGCGGAGCCGCCGCCGACATAGACCACGGTGGCGCCGCGACTAGCGACGGTGGCTGCTTGCTTGCGGGCGATGGCGTTTCCCGAGCATTCTAACACGCCGCCAACACCCGTGCCCCCGGTTAAGTCCCTGATCGCGTCAACGGGGTCGTCGTTTTGGGCGTTGATCACCTGGCCCTTGCCGACCTTTCTCGCTAGGTCGACGCGATAGGGGTGCGTATCGACGCCGATGCCGCGATAACCCATGCCGATGCCGAGCAACAGACCGGATAGGCCCACCGGCCCGAGACCGAAGACCACCAGCGTGTCGCCGACATGCGTCGGAATTTTGCGCAATGCGGAGAAAGCAGTGCCCGCCGTACAGGCGAGTTGTGTGGCGACGGTAAAGGAGAGTTCGTCGGGTAGGGGTAGGCAATAGCGCGCTTCCGTCAGCATATAATCGGCGTGCGAGCCGTCTTGTGTGCGTCCGAACGCGCCGCTGCCGCTGCCTTCGTCGCAAAAGGCCGCGTTGCCCGAACGGCAGTCCATGCAGTGCCCGCAACCGAGTCGGTGATAGACGCAGACCCGGTCGCCGACGCAAGGATGATCGACATTGGGGCCGACGGCGGCGACGATGCCGGTGGGTTCGTGTCCGGAGATCATACCGTTTCGTTCGTTGGCCCAGGTGCGGCTGCTGTGGTACTTGTGCAAGTCGCTGCCGCAGAGCCCGGCGACCTTTGACTGTATGAGCACCTGTCCCGGACCGGGTTCGGGTTGGGGGAAATCGCGCACTTCGACTTGGCTATCGCCGAGGTAAACCACACCTTTCATCGTCGCTCTCCGATCTTCGCTAATGTATCAGACTTAAGCCGTCAGTCGTTGGATCGCTCGGCGCCCGGTACGTCGCGGTCGGGCAAAGTATAGCTCATCCAGCGCGTCAGGTCGCGCTGCGCGGGGGTGAAGCGTTCGCGCAGCGACGGCGGCATCCAGTAGTGCCGGGCGTTGTGGTGGTCCCACATGGGGCTGGCCCGGTTGCGTTGCACGTGGTTGTATTGCAGGGTCGTGCGGCGGCGCTTGCTCGTCTTGTTGGCGCCGGCGTGCGTGAGCGCTTCGGTAAAGAGCATCACATCGCCGGGCTCGCCGGTAACTTCGATGGCGCCGGGCGTATCGAGGCCCGCCGTGCCCCAGCGCTCGCGCTCGAGGTTTAGATTCTTCTTGTGCGATCCGGGTATGATGCAAAAACAGCCGTCGCCTGGATGATTTGGCGTGAGCATCGTGACGACGTTCAGCATCGGCGAACGGATCACGCCGTCGCGCACGGTGTACTCTTCTGTTGGCAGCCCATTGTGCCATCCTGTCGCCGTACGGCCGGCGTATTTAGAGATCGACCAAGTGTTGACCAACTGCGGCTCGGCCATGAATTCTTTTAGGTAGGGCAGATAGGAAGGGTGCGCGATCAATTGGTCGAAAACGGGGTCGAGGCGCGGTAGACCGTTGAGCCGGATCTGGTTGTCGACATTCGTGTCTTTGCTGAAGTGTTGGCCGTTGACTACGGGTATGCTCTCGGCCCAGCTTTCGTCGTGTTCTTTGGCTTCGTTTTCGACAACGGCAGCGTCGAGCGCATCAATCAGGTCGCGGTCGATGGCACCGCGCAGGATCAGATAGCCCTGTAGGTCGAAAAGGAAGCGTTGTTCTTCGCTGATTTCGTGCATGTGGTGTTCTCGTTTCTATCTATCTGTGTTTTGGATGGCAAGGCTGCGACATTTCAGTATAGCACGATTCCCGGGCCATTACAAAGAAACGCTGAGGCGCTAAGTTCGGCAGGTGATCTTTGCAGCCGTTGCATTTTTTTAAATAATTAGAGAAAGATTGCAAATTAAAACGTCTGCCCGCCTGCGCTGAATACCTCGTCCAGGGCGGCGAGTAGATCCAGCTCCCGAAAGGTCAATCCCGTCGCCTCGTCGTCTACGATATTGCCGGTGCGTTGGAAAATCGCCAATATGGCGTCGGGGATCGTTGCGCCGTACGCTTGCCAGTCGCAGTTGGATTTTTTGATGGCTTCCCTTAGCACTTGCGCGCTGGCGGCGGCGTAGGCGTTTGATGACGAGGTCGCCTGGGCGCAGACCAACAGGTCGATGCCGTGGTAGCGGTCTAGGTAGACGGCGTGCTGGCCCGGTGTCGTCGCTCCGATCCCGAAGCAGTGCGGCTGGCAAGCGGGCCAGGAAATGCCCTGAGTGTGGTTGTTATTGCCGCTTGGGGCGCTGACCCAGATCTGCATCTGCCGTAGGGTTTGCAGTTCGGCGTCGATGGTCGTCGGCACCGGCGCCTGGTGTTCTTCGTCGTCCAACGCCGAAAGGTTGACCGCGGTGATGTTGAGGCGTTCGGCGTTGTCGGCCACCCAGCGCAGGCCGGCGGCGATGGTTTGTGACTCGTCCTGCCGCAGGTGCACCACCGTGATACACCGCACGTGCGCTACGCGGTTGCGGTAGGCCAGGCCGCGCGTGCCGTCGAGGTTTATCGATGAAGGGTAGCCGACCGATGTGCCGTGATAGCCCGGGGGCAGGGGAGCACAGTCCTCATTGCCGTCGATGCTGTTCCACGTCGCCGTGACCTTGCCTGCGACTTGCCAGGCCGGGTCGTTTAGGTCGCAGCCGTCGTCGAGGATCGCCAAGCACTGGTTTTCGCCCCAAGTCAGGACGCTATCGTATTTTTGCCAGGCCTCGGTTACGCGGATCTGGGCGAAACTAGCCGCGTTATAGGGTGTGGCTGCGCCGTGGGAGGAAGCGGTTTGCGGGTCAATGCCTTCGAATGGTATCATGTCGTCGCGTTTATTTGTTGGGCGCGTTTGCGCGGGGTATGCAGAGGCATTTCACAGGATATCGTTAGCTTATTTTTTCCGCTCGGTTGCATTGGCCTATTGCTTTTCGTCTAGCCCGCAAAGGTGCAATAGCCGCTCGTCCATCGTGTCGATCTGGTGTTGCACGAAGCGTTCGGTCGCCTTCGCGGCCCACTCATGGCGCTGCTGCGTGTCGTCAAAGCCCTTGTAGTGGGTAAACAGCACCTTGCGCGGCACGTCCAAGATATTCTCCGAGCGGTCGTGCACGAGAAAGGAGTGGAAGAATACGGCTGTGCCGGCGGGCACGCACACTTCCACCGGTTCGGGCAATCCGGGGAAGCCGTTGAAGTTCTGGTCGAGCATGCGCTTTCTCAGTTTGGGATCCTCTAAGCTCTTTTCGACCAGGCGGTGGCTGCCCGGATAGATCATCAGCGCGCCGCCACCGGGCTCGACGGTGCTGAAGTGCAGGGCGCAGTTTAGGTGACGGTCGTCGTGGGGTTTCGGCGGATTGTTCGGCCAGTCGACGTGATAGCCCAGGTCGAAGCGCTCAGCGCCCGGTGGGCTCTTATAGGTGATCACCGGCGCCGAGGTTGATTGAATGAGAAAGCGCGGGCCGATTAGTGTATCGACGGCTTCGATCAGATGCGTGTGCCCCGCCAGATTCGACAGGCGGGGGTCGGTGTGCTCGGAGATCAGCGTTTTGCGCCCGTTGAGGCCAGCATCGGGTATGCCCGGCGGTAGTTTGTCGGCGGGCAAATGCTCGGAGAAAATGGGCGCGAAAATTTCTATTTCGTCGGCGGATAATACATCGTGTACGAAGGTAAAGCCATCGCGCTCGAATTGGGACCGGTTTGCCTGGATGGGCTTGCGCATGGTTTAGACCTCTTTGCCCACCATCGGGGCTTTGGGTAGATCGCCGTCGGCGTAAAATTTGCCGCCGGCCGAAAGTGGTTCGGGTGAGTCCAGCCCCAGCAATACACGCGTTTGCGGGGACACCCGCCGTTGGACTTCAGGGGACAGGTAGAATCGCTGGTCGCACATGCGCGGCAATCCGGTCTTGGTATAAAAGCAGGCCAAAGCCCTGCGGCGGCGTCCGGAATAATTATTCGACATCGCGTGCAGGATGCGTGCGTCGTAGATGATCACGCAGCCGGCGGGCAGGCTCATCTGCAGCAGCCGGCCCTCGCTTCTGACCCAATCTTCTGTATCGAGATCGGCCGGAAGAGTGAGCTTGTGTGTGCCGATGCCGAAGCGAGTCGCACCATTTTGTTGGTCCATCGCGTCGATGAGCCACAGCGACTGGCAGCCCTGTAGGCCTTCCACTTCCACGCCGCCGCCCAGGCCGTCCCTGTGCATCGCCTGCACCTGGCTGCCGTTTTCACCGGTGGCCCCCAAGCGGGGTTCCAGCGCAGCGATAGTCGAGAGCACGGTGTTGGCGCCGAGCAATTGCTGCATAATCGAATAGACCGCGGGGCGCAGGCAGAGCTGCTCGAAGAAGGGGTCGTGGTTTACCAGATTGCTGCACATATTAAAATGCTGCACCTTAGCGTCTTCTTGTAGCGGGTGCAACTCGCGGATGGCGCAGACTCGATCGATCAGTGCCGGCAGTGTGCGGAGTTCGGCCGGGCTCAGCACCTCGGCGACGACAGTGATGCCGTGTTCGTCTATCTGCGCCAAGTGGTGTTCGAAATCGGCAGTCGAATTATTGGCTCGTAGGGCGATGGTCATCAGATGTCCTTTAATTTTTCCGCTGAAGTTCAGCCACTGCGCTATCATCGGCTTAGCCTAATATGTGCACAGTCCTTTTCGCAAGTCCCCACGAACAATCTATAACACGGTGCCCGCCTCGTCGGAGGTCTCCTGGTCGTCGGCCGATTTCTGGTCCTCTTCGAATGCGAGGTGTTGGAATTGCTCGGGCGTATTGGTTTTGCGCCACGCGCGGTAGTCCGCTTCGATTTCCTCACTCCACTTGCTGTCCATCTGATGCGAGTTGTAGACTCCCTCGTGGATACGCTGGAACTGAAAAGTCTCGCGCAACTGCGTGCGTTCGGCGCGGATGCAGCACTCTTCGGCTAAATGCGGCGGGATGAAAATGATACCGGCGACGCTGCCCAATACCACGTCGCCGGGCATGCAGATGGCTTTGCCGATACGGCAGGGCACATTGATCCCGGTCAGCGTTACCTCGCCGATCCCGGTCGGGTCATTACCGCGGTAAAACGTCACGAGGTCGTCGATGTCGGCGACCTGCTGCACGTCGCGGATACCGCACCACAGGACCTGGCCGGTGCCGCCGCGCGCAGCGATGGTGTTGGCGAGGTTGCCGCCGACGTAGGTGCCCTGGAAGATCTTGTCGAACATGTCGATGACCATCACGTCGCCCGATACCAGGGTCTCGATCACCCAGGAATTGAAAAAACCGGCGCGGCCCTCTTCTTTTTGGCCGTATTCGAGCAGGGTGTCGTGCAGATCCGGCCGCTGGGGAACCATCACGCCGGTGACGGCGCGGCCGACGAGGGTCTTGCCCTCGGGCACAACTTTCCACTCGTCCTGGAACTGGTGTTTGTAACCATTGCCCCATAATACACCCCAGGCTTCTTCCAGCGCCACGTGCTGCATGCGTTTGAGAATGTCGTCGCCGACTCGGGGTCGACCATTTTCGAAGCGGTCGCCTTGCCAATGGGCGGTCAATTGCAGGATATCTTCTTTATTGTCGAATTTCATGGCGTTCCTTTTTTAATCAATGAGCCTGTCTGTTGGGTCTTGGAAGTTTTGTTAAGACGTCTGTTGGTGGAGGAGGGCTGCCGGGTTAACACCTGAGGTAAATGAAGTGAGTGCCAACGAAGGTGCGCAGTCGGCAGATATTTAACGCATCTAAGAAATAGCGGTCCCTAGGCTGGGTCAACTAATGCGGGCGATGAACACGCATTTTGTCGGTGGCATCTGGATGACGGTGCGTTAGCATGCGAACTGAAAAAGAGGCTGTCTGATGAAAACTCAGACGACCTCTATTTGATATGCAGGACTCACGCGAGATCTACATCGTTGATTGGCATCAGAACTCGGCGCTCTTGGGCGCCCGTGGGAACGGAATGACGTCACGGATATTCGTCATGCCGGTGACGAACATCATCAACCGCTCAAAACCGAGGCCAAAGCCGGCGTGCACCGCAGTACCGAAACGTCGGGTGTCCAGATACCAATCCATTTCCTTGGCGGGTATGTCGAAAGCGGCGCAGCGTTGTTGCAAAACATCTAATCGCTCCTCGCGCTGGGACCCGCCCATGATTTCGCCGACACCTGGAAAAAGAATGTCCATGGCCGCAACCGTTTCGCGTCCCTGCTCGTCAGGGTCGTTCAAGCGCATGTAGAAGGCCTTGATCGCCGCGGGATAGTCTACTAGGATCACCGGTTTCATAAAGTGCTTCTCGACGAGATAGCGCTCGTGCTCGCTCTGTAGGTCGATGCCCCATTCGATGGGGTATTCGAATTTGTTCTTTTTGTATGGCTTGGAATTGCGCAGGACGTCTACCGCTTCGGTGTAGGTTAGACGCTCGAACTCATTGTTGACGACGAAGGCCAACCGTTCTAAAAGTGGCATTTCGTTGCGCTGGGCTTTGGGCAGTTGGCTTTCGGCTTTGGTCTCGCGCTCGTGCAAAAAGGCCAGATCGTCGACGCAGTGGTCCGTCGCGTATTTGACGCAGTATTTCAGGAAATCCTCGCCGAGGTCCATGTTGTCGCGCAGGTCGTTGAAGGCGACTTCTGGTTCAATCATCCAGAATTCAGCTAGGTGTCGGGAGGTATTCGAGTTTTCGGCGCGGAAGGTCGGCCCGAAGGTATAGACCTGGCCCAGGGCCATAGCCGCCAGTTCGGCTTCTAGTTGGCCCGAGACGGTAAGACTGGTTTCCTTGCCGAAAAAGTCCTCGCCATAGTCTATGCCGCCTTCTTCCGTGCGTGGGGGGGCATCGAGCGACAGCGTGGTCACCTGGAACATCTCACCCGCACCTTCGGCGTCTGAGGCGGTGATAATGGGCGTGTGCAGATTGTAATAGCCGCGCTCATTGAAATACTGGTGCACCGCGAAGGCCAACGCATGCCGGATCCTGAATACCGCGCCAAAGGTATTGGTACGGAATCTGAGATGCGCTTGCTCGCGCAAGGTCTCCAAGGTGTGCGCCTTTGGTTGCAGGATGGTCGTCTGCACCTGGTCGGGGTGGGCCTCGCCCAAGAGCTCTAGGGTTTCGGCGAGGATCTCGACGGCCTGGCCAGAGCCTTGCGATTCTACTACTTGGCCCGTCGCCGAGACGGCGGCGCCGGTGGTCAGTTTTTTGATCAGCGCTTCGTCGAATGACTCGTAATCGACCACCACTTGAATATTGTGTATCGTCGAGCCGTCGTTGAGCAGCAGAAAGCGGTTTTGGCGAAAAAACCGCACCCAGCCTTTGACGGTCAGGGTCTGGCCTATGTTGTCCGTGTTTAAGATGTCGACGACGCGCGTTCTTTTTGCGGTTTGTTGCATGTAGTTTCCTGTCGATCGAATATCTTCCACGGACGCCCTTCCGTGGTTAAATATTACTTACTTAATAAAGCTGAAAGATCTTTTTCGAAAATGGCGATCTGTATCAATAATACGATTTTAGATCGCGACGTCCACGCTCTTGCCCGACGCGCCGGATTGCCTTGCCGCCTCTAATACCTGCATTACGCGCAGGGCGTGCGACGCGGGGATAATCAGCTCTTTCCCTTCGCGGATGTGCTCGGCGATATTGATGTGCAGGCTCAGTTGCTCGACGGACTTGGTGCGTTTCATCTCGTAATCCGGCCCGTGGATGGTGCAGTATTCGTCCTGGCCATTCTCGTAGGTGAGGGACGCTTCGGTGCCGAGGGCAACCCATTTGTAGGGCAAGTTGCAGTAGGAGATATCGGCTTTTGACGCGCGGGCACGGGTGCCATTGTCGAAGACCATGGTGATGTCGAAGAGATCCTCGGCGTCGCCCCATTTGATATTGCGTACATCCGCGAAGACGGAGACGACGGTGTGGCCTTCTAGCAGGTCGAGCAACTGTTCGACCCAGTGCGGCCCGAAGTCGAGCATTGTGCCGCCGCCGGCCTGCGCGGTGACGCGCCACTCCTGGTTGTAGTCGGGCACGCCGAAACCGACGGCCGGCCGGGCGCCCATGGTGCGATTCTCGACGGTGATGATATCGCCGATCAGGCCGTCGCGCACGGCGGCTTTGACCAGGCGGTAGTCACCGTCGTAGTGTCGGTTGTGGTAGGCGGTGATCATCACGCCATTGTCGGCGGCGGCCTGGACCATCTCTTCGGCTTCGGGGCCGCGCACGGCGAGCGGTTTTTCGATCAGCATGTGTTTCTTCGCCGCCGCGACCTTCAGCGCGGATTCGTAGTGCAGTGAGGAGTGCGTGGTGATAAGAATCAGCTCCAGGTCCGAATCGAGGAAGGCGTTGATGTCGTCGGTGGCACTCAGGCCTTCCTCCTCGGCGGCCTGGCGGCGGCTTTCGGTAATATCGCAGACGGCGGTGATGTCGAATAAACCGGTCTCGCGCATGGCGGTCAGGTGGTGGTTGGAGGCCATGCGGCCGAAGCCGATGATACCAGTCTTGATGGCTTTCACGTATTTGTCTCCTTCGATTGGGCATTTGTATGCATTTTGTCGTTGTTGGCCTATGCGCAAGATAGAACGGACGGCCTGACTTTCCGCCCGGCTCTAGTCAATCTGCGGCGCAGATAGTTTCTGCTGGTGGGCACGGCGAATTATTCGGGCTGTATTAGAAAAGAATCGAGGTCCCCCGCAATCGCCTGCAACAAGGTCGATATTTCCCGTTTGTCGCCTTCGTCGAGTGCCATCTTGCCGGCGGGTGCCCGTTCCACCAGCGTGCTAAACACGCCGCGTCGCTTGAGGATATAGCGCATAAAAGGGTGACTTTCCAGATTGATCAGCGGCAACAGCCGGCGGTGTAGGGCGCGCGCCTCCTCCTCTTGGCCGGCCCACCACAAGTCGCTAATCTTCACCAATACGTCGGCCAGTTCACAGGCCGGCATATTGCCCTTGGCGCCGCGCCGCATCTCGTCGGGCAAAAACTTGCCGCCCGCGCCGCCGAAGATGCATTTGACCTGGTCGCTGACCAGGTCGGCGACCTCGGCGATATGCTTTGGCCCCGGCTGCCGTTCTTCTTTGATGTATTCGATCTGCGGGATCTCGTCGACGAGCGCGGCGATCTGTTCGCCGCGCAAGGGCGCGTAGTTGTCGGCGTTCTGCACCATGATTGGGCCGTCGTAGACCTCGGCCATGCGCCGGTACATGTCGATGGCCCCGTCCTGGTCGGTGCGCGCCGGCGCCATGGCAATGATCGAATCCACCCCCGCTTTTTGCCCCGCCCGCGCATAGAGCAGGACCTGCGGCACCGAGATGCCTGAGCAGCCGAAGACGACCGGCAGGCGGCCGTTTACCGCTGCCATTACCACATCCAACGCGCGGATCCGCTCTGCTTCGCCGAGGAACCAGAATTCGCCGACCATAACGGGCCAGACGATACCATGTTGGCCGCTCTCGCAGCAGAAGTTGGCCACCTTCTTCAGGTCGTCGGTGTGGATTTCTAGATCTTCTTTATAGGGCGTGGGAAGCAGCCCGAAGATGCCCTTCATATCGTCAAATCGCGCCATCGTTGGTCCTTTCGTATTGCGGGGCCTATGGGCTCTCGCCGTACATGCGGTATTCGCAATTGTAAATATGGTAGAATCGGCCGGTGAGGGCTATGATCCCACCGGCAGCACGACGGCGATCCGGCTACCTAATTCGTAATGTCAATATGCGGCGCTACATAAAGCTCGACAAGAACCCCAACAAAAAGAGACCGCCCGTGCTCGCGTCAAGCCCCTTTTCCATTTGTGTAATTTCATTGACTGGGGGTGGGTGCGAAGTATGGAGATAGGTAGAAAGTCCGATTTTGCGGGGCGTTGCGCCGTGTTTTCTCGATACGGCGCATTTACCCGGAGCCATTGTGTTTAAACGCGAGTTGGTGTTTTTGCTACTGCAGAATGTCTGCGGCGAAATGGGCCCCTTAATACTTTAATACCCAGACACGTGGCCGTCGGCGCGAATCTCGGCACCGCCGGCGAAGTGTCCCGTCTCAGGGTCAATGGATACGGCGTTGACCATGCCGACGATGGGACGGCGCCCTCCCGGCTCCTCGGCCAGTACGTGTCCCATGGCCTGGAGACTGTCGCCGATGGCGGCGCGAATCTCGGGGTCCAGATGCAGCGTCGAACCGCCGGTCCAGTGCAAGATGTCGCCAAATACGACGCGGGGCGCTTCGATGGCCGACTGCGGGTCGAGATCAAAGTCGAGCATGTTCAACAACACTTGGGCGATGCCCGGCATGGTGGTTTCAGCGGCCGAACCACCGATGAGCACCACGGGTTTGCCGTCTTTGAAGACCATGCCCGGGCTCAGGGTGAAGCGGTTTCTCTTGCCAGGTTCGAGTACGAGATGGCTAGGCTCGGCGCTCCACACGTTCTGGTCCAGGTCGAACCAGTCCATTGAATTGCTGCCCAATACTCCCGTCGTGCCGAGCACGTCGTGCCCACCGTAGATATTGCCGAGGGTGTGTGTGAAGGTCAGGCAGTTACCCTCCGCGTCGGCAGCGATCAGGTGTGAAGTTGAGCCTTCGAGGGGAGCGCCGTCGGGTGTGCGCGGTGGTCTGGGCGGCAGCGCCGGTAGTGGCGACGGCAGTTTTGCGATGTCGGGATCCTGCGACCAGGCTTGCGGATCGCCGTAGCGCGCCCGCCCGTCGGCGGCGCGTGTTGGATTCATGCGACGGCGTTGGACCGCGGCGTAGACGTCCGACAGCATGGCTTCGAGCGCCACCACTTCGCCGTCCTGGGGGCGGTAGACCAGATAATAGCTGCTGCCGCCTGGGCCGCCCATCCACGCCTCCACAGCCGACAGCACTAGGGCTGCGGCAATACCGGCGTCGAAGGCGTTGCCGCCGCGTTTCATGATATCGATGCCGGCCTGCGAGGCCAGCGGATGCATGGTCGAGACGATACCGTGTGTCGAGTAGACAGAGTGCTTGCCTAGCCACGGGCGTCCCGCGAATTTGAACTCGGGGTGGGCAGCCGATCTGGCCAATAGTGTCAGGCAGATGGCGGCCGAGGCGATTGCATACCAGTGCAAACGGAATGGCCTAGGGGGCATCGCAAGTCTCCTTATTCCATTAGCAGGCGGCGGTAGAATTTAAAATAAAGCCGTGCTGTGTTGTCGCGCTTGGCTGACGGTTAACGCGCTGTTAAGTCGTCACCGAGATCTTCGCTGTCGAACGCGCCGCGCTGCATACAGACCGCCATCACAAATACCTCGAGATCTTGTTGCGTGTGGTTGTAGAGCCCGTGCGCGCCGCCGAGTTTGTTGGGGATCGAGTCGCCCGCGTAGACCTCTTCGGTTTCATCGTCGACCGTCATACGGCCGGAGCCGTTGATAATGACATAGGTTTCTTCGATGGTCTGGTGGCGGTGGTAGCCGAATGATGTGCCCGGTGGCAGCAGGGCGTGCGCCACCATGCCCCAATGCGTGCGGAAGTCCGAGGACTGCCAGATGGTGCGGGTGCCGATCTCGCCTTTGCCTTGGTGCGCGTTGGCATGTTTGTTGAGCAGCGATTTGTCGAAGCGCCCTAATGGAATGCGGTCAGAAGATTCGAGCGCGGCGCCGACGCGGTCCTCGCCGAAGTCAGTGGCGTCGTAGCCGCCGTCCGGGTCGGCGACGCAAAAGTTCATCCAGCGGGTCGGCGTGTCGGTGTGGTTGTAGATGGCGTGTGATTCACCCTTGCGGCAGGGCACGCAGGCGCCGCCCTCAACCTCGACGGTGCGGCCGTTGTGCGTAAACTGCGCGGCGTTGTCGAAGGTGACAAACATTTCCTCGCAGTTGACGTGGCGGTGGTGGCCGATACCGCCGCCGGGGGGTATCGAGCCGTGGTGTACGAAGTTCCAGGGCGTCGCGAAGTCGTTTTCGCCCCAGTGGCTGGCGAAGTTCAAGTGACCGGCGCCGCCGTGGCAATTTTCGGCAGCGCGCAATTCGGCGTCCGCGGTACGGGCGATTCTCATGATAAGATCCTTTGTTGAAATAGATGTTCCGTATAAACTAAAGCAACTGCAAATACTTTTGCGCGTAACGCACGCCAAATTCCCTCAGCGATTTGGCATCAAAATGCACATGATCACCCAAGTCCGTCAACCCTCCTGACTCAGCAAAGCCATAGGTCGGCAGGGCTCCTTGCAGATCCCTCAATTGCGCGTTTATCAACTCGACATAGGGCCGGGGCCGCTCTTCATTGGCGAGAAAGGTCCCCAATTCGCCGGCGATCACAGGGACCTCGGCAGCGAATTCGGTCCTGAAACCGCGCACCATGTCTTGGAAGCGGGTGCTATACGAATGCGCCAAGTCGGTATCGTTGGCGTCGGATTCGCCTTGATGCCACAGCATCCCCTTGAGGGTGCCGTTTGCAAGAGCCTGCTTGCTCACCTCTACCGCCGTTTCGTACAGATCCATGCCCGGCACCCATCGGCTCAATGGCGTGCCGCCCACCGCACAGGGGACTAGGCCGATAGGCTTGTCTGGCGCGTGCCGCAATAACTCCAATGCAAAACCCGACGCCAAACCCACTCCGGCGCGTTCCGGTTTGTCGGTGTGCAGGGGCTCTTCGGCCTGCTGCCAGTTGCCGTCGCGGAACATCGAGACGCGGGGATCGGCTAACGGGGCGACTTCGTCCATAAGCCCACGCCCCGCCATATTGGATTGTCCGATCAATAAAAAGACATCAAGTGGCTGTTGCATGTGTTGCCCTCTTCGCTTCGTGTGGGTTGCGGGTATTGTCTATAGCTTCTTCGCCGCGGCTACGCCTTCCAGCACGCGTTCGACCTCGGCTGGCGAATTGTAGAGATGCAGCGAAACGCGCAGGGCGTCGAGTCCGCCTTCGTAGATACCGCGCGTGCGCATTTGGTAGTGTTGTGTCAGGAAACGCTGCAATTCGCCATAGGGCATATTGTGCAGGCGGAAAGTGATAATACTGCTGTGTTCGTTCTTGTCCTGCGGCGAGACGACCTCCGCGCCCAATTCGTTTAATCCCTTGATCAGCATCGCGCCGAGCGCGTGGTTGCGGCGCCAGATATTGTCGATGCCGATGTCGAGCAGAAACTGCATGGAGGCACCGAGTCCAGCAAAGAGCGGCGCACTCACCGTGCCGTATTCGAAGCGTTGCGCGGTAGAGGTCCATTCAAACTGGCCGCTACTGATCATATCCCAATGGCCATTGGCCGAATAGCCCCCACCATAAGTCGGGTCGATAGTGTTGAGCGCGTCGCGGCGCACGTAGAGCAGGCCGGTGCCCTTGGGGCCAAGCAGCCATTTGTGGCCGCTGGTGGCGTAGGCATGGCAGCCGATATCGCGCACATCCACCGGCAGCATGCCCGGCGCTTGCGCGCCGTCGACAAAATACCAGATGCCGTGCGCGGCGGCCAATTCGCCGATGGTTTTGACGGGCAGGATCTGGCCGGTGGCGCAGGTGACATGCGATATGCTCAGCGCGCGTGTCTTCGGCGTGATCAGCGCGGCGATACGTTCGACATTTTCCTGCGCCGAACGAGTCGAGGGCGTGAAGGTCTTGACCACGATGCCGTCTCGTTTTTGCCGCGCGAGCCAGGAGACAATGTTGCCGACGTGCTCGTGCGTGCTGGTGATGACCTCGTCGCCGCGCTGCAGCCGCAGCCCGTTGCAGATGATGCTGGCGCCTTCGGTGGTATTGCGCGTATAGGCGATTTCGTCGGCGTCGCAGCCGAGTATAAGGCCGGCCTTGTTTTTGACCTCAGACCATAGCTGGTGCGTGTGGCCGGTTTTTGAGACCTCTTCAAATTCGTCGATTTTATTTTTGAGCTCGTCGATGGATACCTTTGGCGATGCGCCTAGGCCGCCGGTGTTGAGGTAAGTGCTTTTGCGGGTGAGCGGGAAGGCGTCGCGCACTTGTGCCCAGAACGCATCGTCGTGCACGGTAATATTTGCACCGCCGGCATGCGGCTGTGTCGTCGCCGCGTTGGCACGACGGCCTATGGTGGTTTGTAACGCCCATAGGGCCGCCAGGCTTTGGCCTGTGCGTTTGAAAAAGTCTCTGCGCAGCATATGGCTTTTATCCATTCGGGTAGAACCGCTCCTCTCATATAATCTGGTTTCACAAAAAGGCTTTCTATCTTAGTCGACATACAACGCCAGTTCTACCGCAATAAACTCAACTGGTCGCGGCGTATCCCGCGTTTCGATGCAGAGAGCGTTATCCCCTGTTTTGACCTTGTCGAGCGGTACGCGAAAGTGGCGCACTTCGTCTGTGTTAGGTAGGCCGTCATCGGTCAGCGGCTCGAATAATTCTCCACGGTGGTCGAATTCGCTCAGTGCAACGCCATTAAATTGCGCTTCCATTTTAATGTCGTCGCAACGCTCGCCGCTTACGACACGCAACACCGCGCTTGTAAACTGTCCGCACAAGATGTCGTCGTAGATGGCCATCGTCGTTTCGATCCGATTCATCATAGGGAAGCGGCCGATGCCCTCCGGCCTCCAACCTATGTTCCGGCAGCCGATAAAGTAGTGCTTCGGACGAGTTGCGAGGTAATCGGCGTCGCCTATGTGTTGCAGAATGTACAGAGGCGGGTCGCAACCACCGTCCGTGCGCCCAGGCTTGAGCCAATTTCCTTGCACGGTAGGATAGGTAAAAGTGAAGTTGTCGAAGGCGATGCCGTCGGCCCCCCGTTTAAGAAAATTAAACGCGCCCGTCTCATAGATCTCAGGTGTTGTTTGCCGGTGGCCACGGATGTCTTTTTGTACTGCCCAGGTGCCCTGCAAGTCTCCGTAAATACGCGCGTGCTCCAGCGTATGACAGAAGTCCTCGATGGCTAGGTCGAACGAAGCGACATAACCTGGGGACACGCGTACCTGGTCGATGAGTCGTTCTTTGTCCCAGAGCGCCATGTCGAGGCCTACGACCGAACACAACTCAAGGGTAGACGGCACGCTCACGCACAGCGAAAGGTGCTTGCCGCGTTGTGCGCCATGACGGTCGAGGATGCCGCGAACGCTGCGGACGAACTCCGTCATGGCCTGTGTGCCCTCTTGCAATTGCGACGGTGGGAAATAGAGCGGGGAACGCATGAAATCCAGCTCGATGCCGTCTATGTCGTACAAGTCTGCAAGCTCATCGAATAGGTCGCAGTAATGTTTGCGAACCTCGGGCTGCAAGTAATTCTCCAGCTTAGCGACTCGCGGTTCTGACCAGTCATCAAGGAAAGGGTAGGATTCGCTAAATTCACCGACTCGATAGTGCGGGTGCTCTAGCCAGAAGGTATCCAGCAAGAGGCTATCGCCCTCAAGTTCAAAGTAGTGCCAGTCGTTCATCCGATAGGATATAAAGAAGTCCATTCCGGCTTCTTTGACGGCCTCGAAGGTGTCGCGCACCGGGTCGCCGCCGTTCATTATGTAGCGATGCATCCGGTAGTACATGCTCTGGTCGCCGCGCGCTAGGATCGGATCTTCGTCATCGCGATCCGCAAGCAGTGGAGCCTCCTTCTGCCAATGCGGGTCGATCTCTGAACGCCACAGTACTCTGCGCAACATCGTCGGGCAGCACAGGATCGCGTCGACGTTTGTATCGGCCACGTCGCGGACGAACTGCTGGACCTGCTGGCGCGTGACTTGCTGATCACAGGAGGTGAGGGCCGGCGTGAGGCATTGCGGGATACTGCCCATATCGTGGTTATAGAGACACTTGTAGGTCTTTTTCATCTGAGTACTGGTGTCCTCGAAAAACGGCGTGTCCGCCTTGGCTTTGTACTGCATGAGGCGTTGCGTATATTAGGATCCAGAAAATTTATCAAGAATTGTAGGTCATAGAAGGTAGTAAATTAGTGCTGCCATCTCTACAAAGTCAGAAGTATTAGCCGCGCGTCGCGAAGACGCGAGCCGATAACTCCAATGAGGCCCTATCGCCATGCCCCATTCTTTTCGCGGCATCTTTCCCATACTCGCCACTTGCTTCCATTCCGACGGACGGATCGATTATGCGAGCCAGCAACGGCTGATCGATTTTTGCATCGCCGGCGGCGTGCACGGCCTCGTTGCGTTGGCCAATGCGTCCGAAGGGCACCTGCTGTCGGACCAGGAGAAGCAAACACTACTCGGCTTTGTAATCGAGAAGGTTGATGGTCGCGTGCCGGTGGTGGCTACCGTCAATCATCCCTCCGCCGTCGTCGCTGAGGAAAAAGCGCTGGAGGCGCAGGATTTGGGGGCGGCCGCGATCATGTCGCTGCCGCCTTTTTTCGGCCGTTGGCGAGCCGGTAATGCCGAAATCAGCCGCCATTTCGAGATCATGGACCGCGCCGTCGACATCCCACTCATCCTGCAAGATCACGTGCTCAGCGATATCTCTCTTTCCGTCAGTGACCTCGTCGGTCTCGCCGGACGGTTTGAACACCTTGCCTATATCAAGCTGGAATCGGGTAATATCATTCACAAGGCCCGCGCGTTATTGGCGGCGAGCGAGGGACGACTGACGGGTGTTTTTGGCGGCAATAGCGGAATCTTCCTGCCCGAGGAGGTGGAGGCGGGATGCTGCGGCACGATGCCGGCCTGTTATATGCCCGAGGTCTTCCGGAAAACATGGGATTTGCTGGAGACCGGCGACATGGAAGCGGCGCATTCGTGGTTTTTGCCGTTTTCGCGGCTGGCCGCCTATGAAAAAGAGGTCGCCAATCGCTGTGTGTGGAAGGCCCTGCTCGTCGAACGCGGCATCATTGCTAGCGGTGCCGTGCGAGAGCCCGTTCCAGCATTCGCAGACGACTGGCAGCGCGAACAGTTGCTAGGCGTCGCCCGCCGGGCCGGGCTCTTCGAGCAATATTAGGCGACGCCCCAGCCCGGGTATTTGTCCGGTTCGGCGAACTCCTGCCCTAATTCGAGAAACCCACGTGGACCGCGTCGGCCGTATTCAAATGGATCTCTTGTCCCTTCCATCCAGCGGTGCAATCGCTCTTCTAGTTCCTGCAATGCCGGACGCGCCTCAGCGGAATCTGCGAGATTGACCATTTCCAGCGGGTCTTCTCGGCGGTCAAACAGCCATGGCCCGCGCTCGTTGGCATACCAACGCGCGTAAGTCCACCGCTCGGTCCTCACCCCTCGCCAGCGCCCGACCCACCCATCGCGATTAGGCCAACCATGGGCCATATTCTGCAAATAAACGGAATCTGCTCCGCCGGGTGTTGAATCCGTATCTGCCGGTGCATCGTCACCACGCCAGACACTTGAAATGTCTCGTCCCTGTAAACCCGTGGGCAAAGGCACACCGCACGCGCCAAGCAAAGTTGGCATAATATCAATCGCGCCAAAAAATGCATCGGTGCGCGAACCGGCTTTAATGGCACCGGGCCAACGGACCACAAACGGCACGTGGCACGATTCTTCATAAGGCGTAGCCTTGGATGCGCGCATCGACTCCGGCATCCAGTGGCTGCTGGGTTTGCCATAGCCGTGGCTTGAAAGGTGATCGCCGTGATCTGATGTATAAACGACGATGGTATTGTCGCTGACCTCCAAACGCTCTAATGCTTGCAGAACCCTTTCCATTTCGGCATCGAGGCCCGTACAACAACCGTAATAATCGGCGATCTCCTGGTGTGCAAAAGCTTTCATTTCATCAGGCACATTACCCGCTACATCCATATCGTCGGGATTATACAGATTGTGCTCGTCGGGATATTGCTCGTAAGGCCAATGCGGTGGCCGCCATGAAACAAATACGGCGAACGGATCGTCTGGCCGTGTATCCATATGCCGTTCCATAAACCCTATGGCCAAATCAGTTTCAACGGTCGGCCCCCATCCGTCGTAAATCGTCGGCCCTCTGTTATTTTCATAATAGCTTCGGTTGAAATACCCGGATCCACCTTCGAGTGCGGCGAGATAATCGAGTCCGTAACGGTTGTCCTCGCCATAAGGTCCTTTGCCCAAATGCCAGGTGCCAATATGCGCGGTGCCGTATCCATGGTCGCGCAAGGTGCCCGGCAAAGTCGGGATATCTCTTCGCGGACTGTACTCATTGTCAATTACCAGATTTTGCCAGCCATAACGACCGGTTAAAAGAATGGCCCGATAGGGCGAACACAATGGATGGTTGGAAAACATATTGTCACACACCATGCCCTGGGCCGCCATCGCATCGATAACAGGTGTCTGTATCACATCATTGCCGTTTGCGCCCAGTGCGCTATAGCGCTGCTGATCGGAAAAAACGAATACAATATTGGGGCGTTTTGCGCCACTCATTTAAAGTCCTCCGGAATATGACCTATCGGGTTGCCGTCACTTGAGCATCTGAACCACTAAGGGCCTAGCATCAATCGCATATGCAATGATAACGGGCCTTTCAGCTGAGCTGTCAAACGGTATGCGTGTGGTTTTGCGCTCTTGCCGGCGAGAAGTGCAATAGCGGTGTTTTGCAATGGGTGGACTTGCAGCAAACAACATCGGCAGGTTTATTTTCATGGAGAGCCCGATAGCGTAAAGATGTTTCTACATCGGATAGACAGGAGACCTGATGACAAGCACTGCATTTCGTATCGAGCGTAAGGACCAACAAATAGACGTATTCCGCGCAGGCTCGTCGGACCCGATCGTCACGCAGCAGGCCATTTTGGACCACCGGCCGTTCCTGCATCCAATCATGGCGCCTGACGGCATTGGCGAACTCACGGAATACAGTCCGGGGCACCACCCGCACCAGACCGGTCTTTATTGGGGATTTACACGCGTTAATGGCACGGAGACTGAGCCTGAGGTTCTCAAAGAGTGGTTCTACAAGGCGGATAAACCTACGGATATACAACGACAGGTCGGTCGGGATTTTTTTCACCATCCGGGTGGAGAATACTGGCAGCGTGTATCGGCGGATGTGCTTATCGCGGCGGGCAGTGAGGTCAAATGGCAGACCGTGTATAATATGCTCGACGCGGACGGCAACGCGATCTTGGTCGAAACGCAAAACTGGTCACTATGCGAGAGGGATGAAAAAATCATACTCGACTTGCAATGGCAGGGACAGGCACAGGTCGAGACGACCATCGGCGAGTTTCCTTATGGCGGGATGTTTTTGCGGATGCCCTTTCGCAAGGAAAATGGCGGGCAAGCGTTAAATAGCGAAGGGGCGGGGCAGCAGGAAGCGGAGGGGCAGCGGGCGCGTTGGGTTGCTGTTGAAATGCCCATTCCCGGTCGCGAAGAAACATCCGAGCCGCTCTCTTCGATCGCGATTATGGACCACCCCTCTAATCCGGATCATCCGACTCCGTGGCGTGCGGACGGACAGTTGGGCCTTGGACCGAGCCGAGGTCTGTCCGGGGATTGGAAAATACTGGGGGGTGAATCCGTAGTGTTTCGCCACCGTCTGCAGGTGGCCTGCGGGGCGTTGGACCAAGAGGGTATTGAGCAAGAATGGGCAGCGTTTGCAAAAGCCTGAAGCGCAATAAAAGGCTTCCGCCGATTCACATACAAATCCGGCATTGAACTTTCTTTCCGACGGAGAGTGGCTTATGTCGTGGCGGGCTTCGCGGCAAGCGGTAGCCACCCGGTGAAGGTCGAGCCTGCGTCGGGTGTGCTCTCGACCCCGATTGAATCGCCGCGCATCTCGCTATAACCGACCTTTGCGCACGATCCATAGCGCGCCCCACGTCGCAAGCGATTTGTATGCGAGTGCAAAAAAGGTCGCGTGGGTACGGGGCGTATCGTATACTAAAATTTAGTAGACGCCAATGGCCAGAAACTGAGCATTTCCGATAGGAGAAAAGTTATGACCGCTTTGCAACCCGCCAATCGCTTCCAAGAAGAGTTCGGCCTACCGGTTGAGGGCGCCCGTGGCAAAGTGCGCGATTATATGGAAGAGCATGTGATCGAATTCATCCGCCACTCGCCCTTCGCGGTGCTGGCGACCAGCGATGCCGAGGGCCATTGCGACGCCTCGCCGCGTGGCGGCACGCCCGGCTTCGTGCGCGTGCTCGACGAGCGCCGCTTGTTGCTGCCCGATGTGGCCGGCAACCGCCTTTTTCAGTCTTACGGCAATGTCGAGAGCGGTGGCCGCGTCGGTTTGTTGTTCTTTATCCCCGGTCTTGAAAGCACGGTGCGGGTCAATGGCCGGGCGCGCGCCATAGACGCCGAGGAAGCACAGGCTTTGCAGGCCGAGCTGGCCGTCTACTGGCACGACGACAACACCAAGTTGCTACAGGGGCTGCTCGTCGAAGTCGAAGAGGCCTTCGGTCACTGCCCGCGCGCGCTTAAGTTTTCCAACCTGTGGGACGCGGAGACCATAGAGCAGAATCGCCAGGAATCGCCCGTAGGTTGAGCCCTCAGCGTTCAGACGGTTCGTCAAAACAGCCCGATGTAACTCCAGTAGACGAGGTTGAGCGGCACTAGCACGATGAGGTTAACCAGGCAGATGAGCATCATCGTGAGCACGAACTGGCGCATGGTAGCGTAGCCGTAGGCATAGGCCATCATAAAGGGCGCGCCCTGATAGGGCATAAAGACCATCCCGGTCCCGACCGCAATGCTCAGGCCCACCTGCAAAGGTGTTAGGCCGGATGCCGCACCCAGACTCAGCAGCGGCGGCGTCAATACTCCACCGACGACCGCGGTGTCTACCAGGAAATTGAAGGGCGTCACGACATAGCTAATTGCAGCTAATTGCATAAAGACCGGGCGATCGGCCAGATCGAGCCAGGCCGCGAAAGCTTCTGCCAGCCGCTCGCTCGCCCCAGAGGCCACGAAAGCGTCACCGAGCGCGAATACGCTGCCGATATAGATGATGATCGGATAGTTGATTTTGCGCAGATGGTCTGCGCTAAGCGGTCCGATACGCGGCGCCATGCACAGGATTGAAAGCCCCAGGCCGATAAGGACGGGGTGGATATGGTGGATCGCGTCGGTCGCCCAACCGGCTACACCCAAGAGCAGCAGGCCGAGGGCCTTTGCCTCGCGTCGGCCGAATTCGAAGGGAGACGACGGAAGGTTTGGGTGGTCGGGTAGCTTCGGTCTGAAGAGCAATATAATTACTAGGGCTCCGGCCAACACCCGCAGCAGTCCAATGACGGGAAAGACATAGCCGGCCCATTCAGCCCAAAACACCGAATGGCCCTGCCCCTCTAACACGCCCATGATCACCAGGTTCGGGACGGACGCCGTCAAGATGCCGGTCCCGCCATAATAGGTTGCGCAGACCACGGATAATACGATCGCCGCGCTGAGCGGGGAGTTGCGTTCGGCCTTGAGCGCGTCGATCAGTGCGGTCAGTACGGGTAGCGCGATCAGTACGCGGACGACCCCGGACGGAATCAGGAGCGCGAGCAGGACGCCAAAGAGGCTTAGCTCCAAGATAAAGGCGGCGGAGTGCTTCAGGCGGCTGGCTATCAGGCTGGAGAGTATGTCGCCGAGCTTTGTTTCGGTGATGAGCTGGCTGATCACCATTCCCGAGAATACGAGCCAGACGGCGGGCCGGCCGAAGGCTGCAAAGGTCGACTCGAAAGTAGTGACCCCGGAAACCGGGAGGGCCAGCAGCAGACCGAGCGCAGTGAGTGGGATCGGGATGGGTTCGAGCGTCCAGCAGACGGCCGATATGAGGGCCAGGGCAAGGACGATTCGCTCTGGTGTTTCTAAAGGGATCGAGAACGCTAGGGCGACTATCGCGAGGATTAGGGCCAGGGCGATGGACTGGTTGCGATTCATGCAGCAGCAAAGCCGGCTGGGGGTTTTGGTCGATTCAACGTCGTTCGCATGTTGCCCCTTTGTCACAAAAAAGGTTGGCGCGCATAACATGAATGCAGAAGACTTTTCTGTCCAGCACTCAACGTTGTAGCGGCATTGACAATGTAACCTATTAGTTTTTGATTGGGCCACGTATTGATATTTACTCGCAACCTCTCGACGATGCGAAAGCAGGAATAGGATGAGCAATATAGCACCTTCGACGGATACGTATTGTGCCCCCGCGTTTGCCGACTTCAACCCCGAGCATGCCGCGCCCGGCCCCACCTCGGAGCGATTGGCACATCTCGAAGAGCACGGTTTTGTGATTATCAACGACTTTGTCGATAGCCCGTGGATTGCCCAGTTGCTCGAAGCCGGCCGCCGATTGACCGAGGCGTGCGCACCGGAGGTCGGCTACGACCGCCTCGATACTTCTAGGGGCTATGTACACCGGACTGGCGATGACGAGCCGTGGGCGATTAGGGGCATCATACACCCGGCGTTCGGGGAGCCGGTCTTTATGGATTTCCACGGCTCGGACGAGTTTTTCGAGTTTTGCTCGTCCTGGTGCGGGGGCATGCAACGCGAAGATATGGTGCTGGGCCACACGCTGCTGTGGTGCAACGCCCGCAAGGCGGATAATATCCTGGGCTGGCATCGCGACTTGCCTTGGTGGGGAACCGGGGAGCGCAAGCCGTCGCAGCGCGACGACCGGGCGACGAATACGGACGAGTACACCGAGGAGGTGGAGCGCAAGCGCTGGGAAGAGATCCGGGCGGACAATAAAAAGCAGATCGAAGAGCGCAATGGTGTCAGTATGTTCTTGGCCCTCGTCGACGACGAATGCCACGAGCTTATTCCGGGGTCGCACAATCGCTGGCGCACGCCGCTCGAACACGACGTGTTGCTGCCGAAGAAGATGAAGGATGCGGGCATCCCGCATACGCCGAGCTGGAACGGCGAAGATCCACTGCCCGGACAGACCGCGATCCGCTTACGGGCGGGCCAGGCCCTGATCCGCAACAGTGGGACGATCCACACGGGCCATACGGTGCCGGAGCGCGAGCGCAATACGCTGGCCATCGGTTGGTCCAAATGGAGTGGCCCGTCGGAAGAACAGCCTAAGGTGGAAGACGCGCGCATGGCCTGGATGTTGGACCCGGCGGTGCGCGAGGCGCTGCCGCACGAGTGGATGAAGGTGGCCTATGACCGCTATGCCGCGACGCGCAAGCTGGGTGATACGCTCGAAGACCGCTATGCGCCGTGGGACATTTCGCAGATCAAGTCGGGTAAGGTGGTCGGGTAGGCGAGGAGAGCTGGAGTAGCAGGCGGCGGAGGCGGTGGAGGATTGGGAGAAGTTCCAGACGGTGGAATGAGGCGAGCGCTAGCGTAGGGCCGTTAGCTGAATCGTTGCTCCGGTTACGGATCGTCGTAATTGTGATAGTGGGCCTTTTTCCAACTATAAAGAGCATTTCTCAAGGGGTGGTTGGAGCACTCCTTCGGGCCACAGGTCCAAGCCGAGAATCCGCCGGCCGATCGGGCTGAGCGGGCACGAGGGCACATCTTCTTGGCTGGTCACTATCTCGGGTACTGGGCGTTTGAAATCGGTCTGCGATCCATCTCGCCACTGTGTTATGCGGCTAAGGCGCTCGGCCTCTAGTCCGCTGCATTTCTCGCCCAGCGCGCTGCCGTCATTGCTTGGAAGTGTGCTCGGCCAGAATACTCGTAGGCAGGCTTCATGGCCCTCCTCTGTCGCCGGCCACATCGACAAAAATTGAGCGAGCCGTGGTTTCGATGAAGTGTTGTAACAGTGGCCATGCGGGGTGAACGAATCCCAAATCAAAAGATCGCCGGCCTTGCCCGCGATGGGTGTCGGACTCTCCAGTCCCTGGTCCATCGGTATGTGATTACCGACATCGAAATCGCCGTTTTGTGCGGTGTGCCAGGCCTCGTAGCGATTCTGGAACCCGGGCATGCACTGGAAGGTACCTTGATCCGCGGCCGTGTCCTCTAGATAGACCACCGCCTGGAATAGCTTGAAGCGCTTGGGGGTGGTTGCTACCGGGAAGTCGAAGTGCAGCAGGCCGCGTGGGTCGCCTGTCTTGCCCCATTCGGGCCTGTCGGCTCGCAGTGGCGGCTTGAAGATACAGCGGTCCATGGTGACCCACAGGTTGTCGGTGCCCCAAAGATCGGCGAAGGCGCGGTGGATTTGGGGACTTTGGCGCACGCGCCACATCGCCGGCGTGTGCATCTGCCGCATAAAGCCGTACTGCTGTAGGTCGTCGCCTTTCGGGTCCTCGTACCAGGAGTTCGGGTCGTTGCGGTCCATCCACAGGTGACTCCAGATACCGTCGACGACGGCGGCTAGTTCCTCGGGGGCTACGGCGTTGGGGACGATTACGTAGCCCTGCTCCTCCATATGCTGATGGTCGGCGGCGGTTAGCATGGGCGCATTACTTTCATTATTGTGAGAGATTCGGTGCGCAGCAGATCGTGCATTTTTTATGCTTGTCGCACGGTGACCCAAGGTCGTCCAAATTACTCTACTGCAATACACAGTGATAATCGCGGCCTCATCGGAGTTGTAGGATGACCTAACTTAAAGGTGTTTGGCGAAAGCAAAAAGCTGTCAAATTTCGGCCAATGTCCTGATCTTGCGCTGAGTCGTGAGGACCAGCAGGACGATGCCGAGCATGACTAGGGGGCCGACCGCCATGCCCCACCTTACGTCGCCGACCAGCGCGATCGCGCCCCCCGTCCACATACCGCTAAAGGAGCTGAGGTTGAAGACGACCGAAAGCGCGCCCATGACCCGGCCGCGGATGGGTTCGGGGATGCGGGCCTGTATGGCGATGGAGCAGTAATTGGAAAAGAGGCCGTTGCCCGCGTGGGCGAGAAATGCCAGTACCGGCACGAAATAAAATGCCGGCGCGAAGGACAGACCGATGACCATAGCAGCGAAGAACGCGGTGGCGCCGAGGATTTGATAACCCAGAAAAAGACCGGGTCTGAGGCGGCCCGCGAGAATAATACCCAACGTCGCACCGGCGCCGGCCGCGGTGGAGGCGTAGCCGACTTCGCGCTCGCCGCCGGCGAAGAGTTCGACGAAGGCCGGCAGGGTCTGCACCCAGCCGTAGATCAATAGGTAGTTGGTGACGACCAGTGCGGCTAGGACTAGAATAAGACTATTCTGCCGTATAAAACTGAAGCCGAGGCGGAAATCGGCCAGGGTGCGGTTATTCTGGCACGGGTCGGCTTGGCGAGCGGGCAATGCGGGCGCGATAAGGACCGGCAAGCTCCAGCAGAGTGCAGCGGCGGCAAAGGCGGCGGACAGGTCTACCGCGGCGATGATCAGCCCGGCCAGGGTTGGACCGAAGATCGAGGCGATCGACATGCTCATGCTGTTGAAGGTAACACCAGACTTGAGGGCGCTCGGTGGGACCAGGGATGGGAAGTAGCTCTGGGACAGGGGCATGTTGACGCCGGCGACGACGCCCATCAGGGCCGCGAGCACGTAGATCTGGCCGATGGGCACGGCGTCGTTGAAGGTCAGCCAGCCGAGCAATCCGATCAGTGCCGCCGAGAGCCCGGAGTTTACCGCCCAGACTATCCGCGTGTCGTAGCGGTCGGCGAGCACGCCGCCGAGGACAGTGCAGAGCACCGCCGGGACGGCGCCGATGGCCGATACAATGCCCAGATCCAGCGCGGACCCGGTCGTGCGGTAGACCAGGATGGCCAGGGCGATGGCCTGTATCCTGAAACCCATATTGGCCGCGAGGATGCCGCAGAGGTATTTGCGGAAGGCGGGCGAGGAGAGCGCAGATATTTCGCCGGTCAACTAATGCCGCGTTCATGCGGCCTGGGTATCTCCGCTAAGGATTTTGGCCAATCTTTGTTGATATATTTCCTAGTACTCGCCTTCGGTATCAGGGGGTAGGTGTCCTCGGAGTTGGTGCCGTCGTAGGTGGGGGCAATAGCTGATGTCGGTTATGCTTGAGAAATGGAATCTCGCCAGATTAGGCGCATAGATCAAGCATTGCTTGGGCGAGGCGGCCAAGCGATGATCAATTGCAGTCGGGCAGGTCTTCTTGCCCGCTTAAATGTCGTGAATGAGCCGATCGGCGATACGCGAGCTAAGTGGCCTACGACCGCAATTTCGCTAAATTATGACCGCCCACATGAACCTCGTCACCTCGGCCTGATTTCAGACGACGCCTGCGCTGATACTCCCCCAGAAAAATGGACACGTTTAAGCGGCTATTTTTAGGGCCTGCTGTTCAAAGTCGACGGGGGTAAGATAGCCCAACGTGGAATGCGTTCTTTCTCGATTATAAAACAGTTCAATATACTCGAATAGAGCCGCGTGTACATCAGCGTATCCATACCAAGCATAGTGATAAATCAACTCGGATTTGAGCAGATGAAAAAACGACTCGGCTGCCGCATTATCCCAACAATCGGCCTTTCGACTCATACTTTGTACATAGCCGTAGCGCTTGAGGACTTGGCGAAAACCGGTGCAAGCATACTGGACGCCTCGATCCGAATGGATCATCAAACCCGGTTCCGGTTTCCTCTTTTGCCGTGCTCGCTCCAGGGCTTTAAGCACGAGTCCATGATCGAGCGATCGCGACAGCGCCCAGCCGACGACCTGACGCGAGAACAGATCAATAAAGACCGCCAGATACACCCAACCTTGTTGCAGACGGATGTAGGTAATGTCGCTGACCCATACCCGATTGGGGCCCTCGACCTGGAAGCGACGCCCGAGGCGGTTGGGCGCGATAGGAAAGGCGTGCTTCGATTGGGTGGTCACTCGAAAGCGGCGGCGCACGATCGAGCGCAAGCCCATCGCTTTCATCCGTTTCGCGACCCGATTTTCGCTAATTTTCCAGTCTTCGGTCCACAAGGCCCGCGTGATTTTCGGGCTGCCCGACCGACCACGACTGGCCTGATAGAGGCGCTTAATCGCCTGATCCAACCGCTCGGTTTCTTACGCTTGCCGACTGGGATCGCGTTTTTGCCAGGCATAAAACCCACTGCGAGACACCGCCAATACACGGCACATCTCCCCAACACGCCACCGCGTGCGGTGCCCGAAAATAAAGCGATAGCGATCCACTACCGCCCCTCCGAGAAGATGGCCAGTGCTTTTTTTAGTATATCTCGCTCTCGACGGAGTCGCTCATTTTCGCGTTGTAAATGGCGCACCTGCTCATCATGGACCGACAAGTGGCCCTTACCTGGAAAAGCATCGGCTCCCTCGTCACCCAGCGGTCGTTTTCAGCGCGAAATCATCCCCTGGCTTAGACCCAAACGTCGTTCGACATCGGTGGCGCGGGCACCCTCTTCGCTCGCGATACGGATCGCTTCCAGTTTAAATTCACGATCATACTTTCCGGCCATGGATACACCTCCTTGAGTAAATATATAGACTCTTCGGAGTGTCCACTTTTCAGAGGAGATTCATCTAAGTATTGTTGCTGTAATGCAGGCGGTGGGCGTTTTCGATCTGAGGGATTTTTCCAAGAAGATTCCTTCTTTATTCTGTAGCGTTTGCCATTTAAAGTCCAACCCCAATGCAGTATCCATTTCTCTACCGATTTATAAGGGCGTAGCGAGGCCATATGGCGATCTTTCGTTTAGTTATCAGAGCCAA
>Ga0233433_10000796_pt1 | contig 32872 bp, 27 predicted proteins | sample SI_122_August201_5_FD_179868 | JGI IMG/M metagenome (GOLD analysis project Ga0233433, IMG submission 179868) | Seawater microbial communities from Saanich Inlet, British Columbia, Canada - SI_122_August2016_100_MG | ecosystem: Environmental > Aquatic > Marine > Inlet | place: Canada: British...
AGATTTTCTTCCTTTCCAGTATAAAAGCCTTTCAGCCTCGGTTTCAGACACACGAAGCTGGGTAGCGCCGGCGCTGTTCATTAACCCACTTACTCGGGTAATTTCCGCAGTGACTTCGGCCTCAACGCCGTCTAGTTCACATAGTAAGATAGCCGCACACCCCAGCGGGTAGCCCGCTTTACAGTAGTCTTCCGCGACCTCTACCGACAGCTCATCCATCATTTCCAACCCGGCGGGAACAACACCTGCGCTGATTATAGACTCCACAGCCGAGCTGGCATTATCCACACTGTCAAAAGAGGCCAAAATAACACGTGCCTGCTCAGGCTTCGGCAACAACTTAACCGTAACCTCTACCACAACCCCTAGTAACCCTTCAGAGCCATGCATCAAAGCTAACAAGTCTAAGCCAGAAGTATCCGGTGCACGCGACCCAATAGTTAATAGCTCTCCATCAATCGTCACTACCTTAATTTCCAGCACATTATGGACAGTCAAACCGTATTTAAGGCAATGCAATCCACCAGAATTCTCAGCAACATTTCCCCCAATACTGCATGCGATTTGAGATGAGGGGTCTGGAGCATAATAGAGACCATGCTCGCTAACTGCGTCACTGATCGCCGCGTTGCGCACGCCCGGCTCCAAGGTTGCTGTCAAATTTTCAATATCAACGGAAAGAATCTTATTCATCTTAGCCAGGCTCATCAAACAACCGTTAGCTAATGGCAAAGCACCGCCGGAAAGACCGGTTCCAGAGCCGCGTGTAACAAGAGGCGTAGATTGTTCTGCACATATCTTTACTATCTTAACCACCTCATCAACAGCAGCTGGAATAACAACTATCAAGGGAGTTTGTTGGTACGCAGATAAGCCGTCACATTCGTAAGGCCTCATCGCCTCATTAGACGACAAGCAGCGCTCAGGAGGCAGAAATTTTCGCAACTCAGATTCAATCGTCATCTGAAACCTTTTCTCAAAATGCGTAGCTCACTTTTCGCTAAGTTATAATTACTTCTTAGTGCTCAATGATATTCTAATCTTTCAGCGAGCTCAAAGATCAAAAAGATCCATTTCTTCCGCTTTAAAATAGGTTTGTATTGGCGAGTACTGTTATCATTATCATGACGTAATCTGAACGGTTACGTGGATAATGGATATTTTTTCCATCTCAAGCTGAGCGCTTGTTTTACGTAAATTAAGGCAGCTTCCTAGCGATGATTAAAAACATATGTTCAAAATCATAGAAGCCATTGGGGCAAAGGTTCCTAAGGCGTTCGCATATTTCATAATAGCAGTTGGGTTTGCGGCTGTTATTACGCGCATTTTACTCCCCCTCAGCAAACTCGACACCGATTTCTTCTCAGACCATGTAACCGCTTTCTCTGGTAGACCCGCCTCAATCCAAAATGTCCGATTCAGTTGGACGGGATGGGCACCTACGTTAACAGCGCAAAAACTGGATATCTTGGATAAGCAGAACGGCACCACACTGATTCATTTTCCCCTAGTAAGAATCGAAGTATCGCCTATTCAGAGTTTAATTAACCGCGAGCTTACTGCTAAAAAAATAACCTTTGAAAAACTCAATATCAGTTTGGTTCGAGATGAAGTAGGTAAAATATCAGTGAGGGGGATGCCTCCTCCTAAATTTCCAATTTTCAACTGGTTACTTTCGCAAAAAGTATTCAGCCTGATTGACGTGACTCTTCAATTTGAAGATAAAACGACTCAACAAGATATCTTGCTTACAAATCTCACAGCAATAAGCACTCATAAGGAAGGCCATCAAATATTTGGCTCCGCCCAATTACCAAAAGAATTAGGACAATATTTCGAATTCTCTATGGAATCTGACTCTACGATAGCGAATGGAGTAGAAAATCTAGAGGTGTTACTCAGAGCTGAAAATCTAAATTTAAGGAGCGTACTTAAGATATTAAATCAGCCCTTAGGTCTTGATGAAGTGCTGATAGCAGACTTCAGTGGGAAAGGTGTCTGGGAAGATTCAACTTTGAAAATTTTTGACTTTTCTTTTCGGGAACCGTCTTCGGCCATCAGGTCAGAAAAGTCTATCGCTATTGAAGGCTCGGTTAGCTCCACAGAATCGACTTGGAAGCTCGATATAAGACACCTATCAGTGCCACATATCTCTTCGCTGAAAACACAAAACGCAATAAACTTAGTGTGGCAGCAAGATCCCCTAATCAATAAAGAAATCGAGTTCTCAGCTAAGCAGTTTGACATTGCGATAGCGATGTACTTGGCTCGACTGACAGCTGCCATGCCTCTTGAAGCCCAAAACCTACTGGAAACTGTCCATCCGCGAGGTTCAATGGAAAATATCATAGGTCATTATTATCCTGATGATACGGACTCCGCTTTTGATATAGACCTCGGTGTAAAAAATTTATCCACTAGAGGAACTGATAAATATCCGGCTCTAAACGGTTTTTCAGGGGTTGCAAAAATAACCCGGATTGAGGGGAAACTAATGCTATTGAAGACGGATTTCACTCTCGATGAACATCATAATCTTGATAGCGCTTTAGAATTCAACAGTCTTGAAGGCTCGCTCGGCTGGGAGAAAAATGAAAAAGGTAAATGGAGTATTTCGGTACCTGGTATTTCTGGAAAACTAAACAACTCGGCCTTTCATATCTCTGGTCGTTATAAGAACTTGCTCTCTAATGAGGCTTATCTCGAAGTTGGTGTCTCTTTCCCTAAGATTGACGCTCAGAGTCTTAGTAGCCTAGTGCCTGTCAACATAGTCTCCCGCAAAGGTGAAGCCTGGATGCGGAACTTGTTCCATAAGGGGCAGTTGACCGAAGGGATAATAGCTTTTCGGGGACCGACGAAAAATTTTCCATTTAGAAACTCTGAAGGTACGCTCGTCGCTGATTTCAAAGTCAGTAAATCGACGTTGGAATATGCTGAATTCTGGCCTTTAGCACGTGACGTAAATGGACATATAGCTCTGCGGGAGGACAACCTTTATTTGCTCATTAATGAAGGAACTATCAGTGAAGCCTCAATATCGAAGGCCAATATTAAGTGCGAGCAACTCTTTAATAAAGAAAAATTTGTAAGCATCACTGGTACAGCAACGGCTCCCGGCACCTTTCCCTCCGAGCTAGTCCTAGCAAGTCCATTAATAAACACCAAGGCGAAGCAAATTACGCAATTCATATTAGAGGACGATATTACGCTGTACCTAGATATGACTGTTCCTCTTTTTAGTGGAGGGAAAAAGGATATTTCTGGTAGAGCTGCTCTTGATAAAAATACGTTAAGTTTAGCTCGTACGGATATTAAATTAACGGAGGTTTCGGGAAACCTGTTCCTCAAAAATAACCAATGGTGGACGAATGAGCTAACCGCTATTTTAGATGGTACAGAAATACATCTTAATGCTAAAAGTGGAAGAAATACTGAGCTCTACGCTGCTGAAGCGCATATCCGAGGCAATTCGACAATCGAAAAACTGATGTTTAGGCTTGGGAAACACAGTCCAGTCTTCGCCAAATGGCTTACTGAAAAAAACTTTACCGCATACAATAAAGGAAATTTAGACTGGGATACGACTATAACGCTGCCTAAAAAAACCTATAAAGATAATAAGCAGAAGTTTAATGGTCAGTTTAAATTTAGCTCTAATTTAGTAGGTGTAAAATCAACATTGCCTCTGCCGATGAAAAAATTAGCACGAAATGAAAAACAATTTTCAGTTGATCTTGAAATAGAAGACGGAAAATTAAAAGGTGGCTTCATCGACTTCTCTGAAAGCGGTGAGGTGCCGACCGTCGAAACTGGAGAACATACTGCACCGCACAAGGGCATTCTCTTTCGTGGATCATTTGATCATTTAGAAATAGATTTATGGATGAATTTTTTCAAAGGAGATAGTCCCACCAATGAAGATATGGCAAAAATCCCACTGCTTTTTGACTTACGAACTGGAGCTGCCACTCTTTTCGGCCACAAATTTAGTGATATGCGGATTAAAGGTCTCCAAATCGGAAAAGGCTGGAATATCGAGATAGAGGGAATAGACGCCTCTGGTAATATTATCACTCCTTCTCTCAGCAACTCCAACGTGCTTGACATTAAACTTCAACACCTGCGTCTAATAAAAAATAAATCGTCAATAGAAGCTGTTCCGCAAGAAAACTCCGATTTGAAACCTAATGAATTCCCTTCTCTTGTAATAGACATTAATGATTTCATGTATCACGGTATTGAGCTAGGGAAAACAAAGGTTACTGCTTCGAAGAACGAGAATGAATTGATATTTAACACCCTAACTTCTGAGACAGAAGATGCTTTGATTGGAGCCAGCGGACGATGGATAACGAAAGAAAGCTCCCAAACTAGTACTTTTGAAATTACTGCAAATGGTAAATCAGCTTCTAAATTTTTACGACAGTTCGGCTATCAAGGTAAAAACATCAAAGGAGGTGAGATCGAGTTCAACGCGAAAGTAAATTGGGCCGGCCCTCCTTCTTCTCTTAAAATGAAAAACCTTAACGGTAGCATGCAAGTGATGTTAACTGATGGACGCTTTAAGAATATTGACCCAGGAAGTGGCCGAATTTTTGGTCTTTTAAGTCTACAATCTTTGCCAAGACGACTATCTCTAGATTTCAACGACCTCTTCAAAAAAGGATTCGCGTTTGATTCTATTTCTGGAGACTTCCAAATTATCAAAGGCTACGCGCACACTGATAACCTAATAACCGAAGGTCCCTCAGCTAAAATAGCTATTAGAGGGACAACTGGCTTAGCCAGTCATGACTATGATCAAATCGCAACAGTCACGCCAGCACTTTCTGGCAGTATTCCTGTAGCAAGCGCTTTGTTTGGACCAGTCGGAATAGGTGCAGGAGCGGTATACTATATAGGGGGGAAAATGTTCAAATCTATCCCTAAAAAAATTGATAAATTTCTGACCCAAAACTATTCAATAACTGGAACGTGGGACACACCGATCATCAAAAAAATCAAAAAGAGTAAGTAAGACTTAAATTATGTCAACGATCTGGAAGCCGCATGTCGTAGTCGCTACTGTTCTGGAAGAGGATAATAAGTATTTGTTAGTAGAAGAGTCAGTAGATGAAAAAAGAGTCCTCAACCAGCCCGCTGGACACCTAGAGCCAGGAGAGTCTCTAAAAGACGCGGCAATAAGAGAGACTTTGGAAGAGACGGGGCGAGTCGTGTCCATTGATTATCTTATAGGTATCTACTTAATGTGTTCTGAGGATTTTCAAAACACCTTTTTAAGGTTTTGCTTCAAGGGAAAAATTCTAAGCTATGACGAAGACCACAAATTAGATGATGATATCATTAGGACCCATTGGATGAGTAAGAAGAATCTCACGCAACAGCAGAAAAAACCTCGGAGCAGCTTGGTGATGAAGGCTATTCAGGATTATGAAAAGGGTAACAAATACTCTCTAACTCTGCTTCATACCGACCATTATTATGTATAAGTCTTGGTTAGCCCCGTCAGATTCTCGCTCGCCGGATCAGATACATGTAGTTGTTGCTATGTCGGGCGGGGTCGACTCTTCAGTAGCGGCGTTGATGCTTAAGGAAGCTGGTTTTAACTGCTCGGCTCTTTTTATGAAAAATTGGGATGAGATGGAAGATCAGGGAACATGTCAATGGGAGGAGGATGTTGCAGATGCACTTCAGGTCTGCGATATGCTGGAAATTCCTCTCAATACTGTCGATTTGTCAAAAAATTATTGGGATTTAGTATTCAAAGACTTACTAGACGGCTATAAATTAGGACGAACGCCTAACCCAGACGTTTTGTGTAATCGGGAAATTAAGTTTAAGGCATTTGCGGATGAAGCTTTTCGACTGGGAGGTGACTTCATCGCAACAGGTCACTACGTACAGAGTATATTTGACGGTCAAAAAAAATTACTCTTAAGAGGGGATGACCCTCAAAAAGATCAAAGCTATTTCCTCCATACACTGGATCAAGAACAACTAAAAAAAGCACTTTTCCCAGTTGGCCACCTCAAGAAAGAACAAGTAAGAGAGCTTGCAAAAAAAGCTGGTATAAAGGTACATGACAAAAAAGACAGCACGGGAATCTGTTTTATTGGCGAAAGGGATTTTAGACAATTCCTTTCAAAATATATTCCCTCAGAAGAAGGACACATAATCGATACTGCCGGGAATAAAATAGGTCTACATCAGGGAGCCGCGCTTTATACCATAGGGCAGCGTAAAGGTCTGGGTATTGGAGGTATTAAAAATGCAACAGACGAGCCGTGGTTCGTGGTAGAAAAAAACCTTGCAAAGAACGAACTTACGGTGGCTCAAGGCACATCTAATCCAGCCTTGCTTGGTGACGAGCTGACGCTATCGGAGATATCCTGGGTCAACCAAGACAACGGTGAATATCCTAAATCTCTATTAGCAAAAATCCGATATCGACAACCTGATCAAAAATGTCTTGTGTCGAAGAGAGATGGTCCCGGATATGAAGTGTCTTTCGAGCAGAAGCAACGCTCAATCGCCCCAGGCCAGTCAATAGTTTTTTACGAAGAAGATGTCTGCTTGGGTGGAGGAATAATAGAAATCTCTGAATAATCAGGCGTCGCACTACACATCAGCCTCGTTTTTGAAGATAATGCTTCCGCAAATCTACGCAATTTATAATATCAGCCAATAGGGAATACAATGAAAAACTCATTTAATGCCAGTAAAGAACTTTCAGTAGGCGAAAAAACCTACCAAATTTTCAGCTGCAAGCGCCTCGCCGATCAGTATCCCATAGATAAATTACCATTTGCTCACAAAATTCTCTTAGAAAACCTTTTACGTTTCGAGGATGGAGTCAATGTCACCAGAAGTGATATTCAGGCTGTCGCTAATTGGAATCCAACTGCAGAGCCGAGTCAAGAGATTGCTTTCACACCGGCTAGAGTTCTAATGCAAGATTTTACCGGAGTACCTTGTGTGGTCGACTTAGCTGCCATGCGAGATGCCATGATAGCCATGGGAGGGGATCCTAAGAAAATTAACCCTCTGTCACCAGCAGAACTTGTCATTGACCACTCTGTTCAAGTTGATCACTTCGGCGCACAAAGCGCAGCGGAAAAAAATGCTAAAATTGAGTTCGATAGGAATAAAGAACGGTATGGTTTTCTTCGATGGGGGCAAAATGCATTCTCTAACTTCTCAGTAGTCCCGCCTGATACTGGCATCGTTCACCAAGTCAACCTCGAGTTTTTAGCGAGGACGGTGTTTGAAAACACTGTAAATGGAGTACTTCAAGCATATCCGGATACCGTTGTTGGTACCGACTCACACACAACAATGATTAACGGTTTAGGTGTTCTCGGATGGGGTGTTGGAGGCATTGAGGCTGAAGCGGCAATGCTCGGTCAACCGATAACCATGCTGATCCCGCAGGTAGTGGGCTTCAAACTAGAAGGGAATCTTCCAGAAGGCGCTACTGCGACTGACTTGGTACTAAAGGTTGTAGAAATGCTCAGGCAGAAAGGAGTAGTTGGGAAGTTTGTAGAATTTTATGGCTCAGGGCTAAGTAGTTTACCTTTAGCTGATCGCGCAACATTAGCAAATATGGCCCCTGAATACGGCGCTACTTGTGGGCTATTCCCTATCGACATTGAAACTACCGCTTACCTCAAACTCTCGGGGCGAAGTTCAGACCAAGTAGCTTTAGTGGAAGCTTATGCAAAAGAGACAGGTATGTGGCGCGATGCCTCGAGCCCAGAAGCTACGTACTCTGATTCACTTACACTGAATATGAATTCGATTAAGCCAAGCTTAGCGGGCCCTAAAAGACCACAAGATAGAATTGACCTCGACTCAGCTCATACTGTCTTCCAAAGAGCTTTGATTGAAGCGACAAAAGATAGAACCTCAGGCGGATCTTCGACTACTGACATAAATGGATCGAAAGCTGAAATAAAAGATGGTGCTGTGGTTATTGCAGCCATCACGTCATGTACAAACACGTCAAATCCTTCAGTTATGGTTGGGGCAGGATTACTTGCTAAAAAAGCCAATGAACTAGGACTAAAAGTACAACCTTGGGTTAAAACAAGCTTAGGGCCCGGCTCTCTAGTTGTAACTGACTATCTTAATAAAGCCGGCCTGACAGAGCACTTGAATGCTTTGGGATTTCACACGGTGGGCTATGGTTGTACAACCTGTATTGGTAATTCAGGTCCCATTCCTGAACCAGTCAGCACCGCAATCAAGGATGGCGATGTAATCGCGTGTTCAGTACTTTCAGGAAACCGGAATTTTGAGGGACGTGTGCACGCTGAAGTGAAAATGAATTTCCTAGCATCTCCCCCTTTAGTTGTTGCCTATGCCATAGCAGGAAGGATGGATATCGACATCATGACTGCTCCTCTAGGCGAAACACCAGAGGGAAACCCTGTCTATTTAAAAGACATATGGCCTAGCTCTGCCGAGATCCAGCAGGCTGTTACTTCGACGATCGACTCCGAAATGTTTAAAGATAGTTACGCGAACGTATTCTCAGGAGACGCGCGATGGGCGGGCATTGATGTTAGTGAATCTAGCCTGTATGCGTGGGACGATAACTCTACTTATGTCAAAAACCCGCCTTATTTTAAAGATATGCCAAAAAAACCAAAAGAATTAAAACAAATAGAGGGTGCTCGGATTTTACTAAAGCTCGGGGATTCAATAACAACCGACCACATATCGCCTGCTGGGAACATAAAAGCCGATAGCCCGGCAGGAAAATACCTAATTGATAACGGAGTAGCATCGAAAGATTTTAATTCTTATGGATCCCGTCGTGGAAACCATGAAGTCATGATGCGAGGAACGTTCGCTAACATTAGACTGCGAAATCAACTGGCCCCGGGAACTGAGGGTGGCTGGACAAGACACCAACCTAGCGATACCGAAATGTCAGTTTATGACGCTGCAATGCGATATCAAAAGGAAAACACCCCGCTGATAGTTCTGGGCGGAAAAGAATATGGTACTGGGTCGTCACGAGATTGGGCTGCTAAAGGGACTTCCTTACTAGGTGTGAGTGCGGTAATTACCGAAAGTTTCGAAAGAATTCATCGCTCTAATCTAGTAGGAATGGGAGTACTTCCACTAAACTTTAAGAATGGGCAAAATAGCGAATCTTTAGGATTGACGGGCTTAGAAACCTATACGGTAGAAGGTTTTTCACAGGGCGTTAAAGAAGTGGTAATCGTCACGGAAGCAAACGACGGGACGATAACTCGATTCCCGTGTGACGTAAGAATTGATACTCCAAAAGAGTGGCAATACTACCAACATGGTGGCATCTTGCAGTTTGTTTTGCGGGAGCTAGCTGCCTAAACTCGATGAGGACGTGCTAAAGGGAAAGAAACTGATGAGAGATAGAGGCGGTGCCCCACACCGTAGTTGCACCCTGGCAAAGATTAAGCTCTGGTAACAATTAAGGAAAACATAAAAGGATCCGTTTTAATGATACAGCAAACAATGTGGTCGGCACTCGCTGAAAACTTTCTAGGTAACGCGCCAGACTGGTATAAAAAGACAATAGTAGGCTTCTTGATTTTCAATCCAGTAGTACTTTTTACATTAGGGCCATTTATAGCTGGTTGGCTGCTCATCGTAGAATTTATATTCTGCTTAGCTATGGCCTTAAAGTGTTACCCTCTCCAGCCAGGGGGGTTGCTCGCGATTCAGGCCGTCATGCTTGGGATGACTTCTGCGGAAAGCGTTTACCATGAAACCGTCCAGAATTTCCCCGTTATTATGCTCCTAATGTTCATGGTTGCTGGGATCTACTTCCTGAAAGACCTTCTATTGTTCAGTTTTACAAAAATACTACTGAAGGTGGAATCGAAAACTAAACTCTCATTTCTCTTCTGTTTCGTAGCTGCGGTGCTTTCGGCTTTCCTAGATGCCCTCACCGTCACTGCAGTAGTCATAACTGTAGCTCAGGGGTTCTATCTGGTATATCACAAGGTCGCCTCTGGAAAAGAATACCATCATGAGCATGATGTGAGTGGTGACACGGAAATACAGGACTCGTATAGACAAGATCTACACGATTTTCGTTCCTTCCTATGTAGCTTAATGATGCATGCCGCGATAGGCACAGCTCTGGGCGGCGTTTGTACGCTAGTCGGAGAGCCTCAAAATCTATTAATAGCGAAAATTGCTGGGTGGGAATTCGGCGAATTCTTTATGAGAATGGCCCCAGTATCGATGCCCGTTTTAGTAACAGGGCTTCTTACTTGTATTGTTCTTGAAAAGACTAAAGTTTTTGGTCATGGAGGTGCCTTACCGGCGAAGGTGAAATCGATTCTAAAGGACTACGATTCTCATCAAACCGAAAGACGTACCCAACAAGACATCGCTAAACTTTGGGTTCAAGGAGGAGCCGCCCTCTTCCTATGTGTCGCTCTGGGATTCCACTTAGCAGAAGTTGGCGTTATCGGACTGGCAGTAATCGTTATAGCAACTGCTCTCAACGGGATAACCGAAGAACATCAAATCGGTCATGCTTTTGAGGAAGCTCTTCCTTTTACTTCGTTACTCGTGGTTTTCTTCGCCATCGTAGCCGTAATCCACGATCAACATTTGTTTTCTCCTGTCATAGGTTGGGTACTGACACTAGAAGGGACAACGCAGACCTCTGCTTTCTATTTGGCTAATGGATTGCTATCCATGATAAGTGACAACGTATTTGTTGCGACAGTCTACATAACTGAGGTTAAAGAAGCTTTTGATGCAGGAAAAATAACAAGAGAACAATTCGACTTGCTTGCTATTGCCATCAATACCGGAACTAATATCCCGAGTGTCGCGACACCAAACGGCCAAGCCGCGTTCCTTTTCCTGTTGACCTCTGCGATCGCACCCCTTATTAGACTTTCTTATGGGAAAATGGTCTGGATGGCGCTCCCTTATACTTTAACTATGTCGATAGCAGGTCTGCTATCGGTTATATATTTTTTATAAAATAGTTGCCGGCGGATAGGGCGCAAAAAGGAAATTTGATGAACTTATCAGAAGTAATTGAGAGTACAAACACTTGCAGGTTTTACCAGAAAAAGCCAGTTACCGATGACGATATAGCAGTTACCCTAGATGCTGCTAGATTCGGTCCAAGCGGAGGTAATCGACAACCTGTGAGCTTTGTTATAGTCAAAGACCATGAAATGAAAAAACAGATGCAAGCGCTCTACTTACCATTCTGGGAAACGTATATTCAAGCAATCGACGAAGGCATGGTACGACTAGGTTCTAAAGATAAGGGAATAGTCGATTCGGCGGATCACTTTGCTCGCCATTTAGCGGAAATTCCAGTATTTATTGTTGTTTGTGCACAACTGGCCGACTGTCACGCGACAGATACAGACTTGGATAGACTGAGTATTGTTGGAGGTGCATCTATCTACCCTGCCGTTCAAAATGTGTTGCTGAAAGCGCGAAGTATTGGTCTTGGGACTGCATTGACGACTCTGCTTTGTCATGTTGAACCCGAAATCAAAAAGCTACTTAATATTCCTGAAGACATATCAACCGCCGCTATGATCACCATGGGCTGGCCTACTAAAAAATTCCCTAAAAAACTTCTAAGACGACCTTTATCAGAAATAGCATGGGCAGAGACATATGGAGCGCCTTTAAGCACTGGAACCATTACAAAAAAATAAGCTGCAAGTCATTTAGAAATCTATAGCCCAATGGTGTTGGTTTAACCCATCGATCTTCGCATTGTAGAAAGTTCTTGGTATATGCGCTATCAAGACATTCAAAAAAATGCGCCTGCAAATTCAATTTAGGAATATTGGCTAGCAAAGCATCAATACAAAATCCATTCTTTAATCTCAATGCATTTATCATATACTCGCCAATCAATTGTTCTTCAGCAATAAATCGGTCTGTGTGAATTTTTTTATTTGATAAAGCTGATTGCATATAACGATCTGGGTTTTTTATTTTCTCTGTGCGAACAACACCTTCACTGCTCGCTCGTTTCCCGTGCGCGCCGGCTCCGATTCCAACATAATCTCCAAAGTTCCAATAATTTAAGTTATGGCGAGATTCACTACCCTGCTTAGAGTAAGCAGAAATTTCATACTGAGAGAACCCTGCCTCAGTAAGCAAAATTTGACCCGCTTCATATTCGTCACAAATCTCATCATGAGATGGCAGCATAGGTGGCTTTTTCGCAAAGGCAGTATTTTCTTCTATAGTCAGCTGATACCAAGAAATATGTTGAGGATTAAATGATATCGCCTGTGATAAATCTTTCAGAGTCCGAGAGCTATCCTCCGAAGGTAAGCCAAACATAAGATCAATGTTCATATTATCGAAGCCCGCACCAACTGCGGCATCTAGAGCATCACAAGAATCAACAGCATTGTGGGCCCGCCCCAGAGCAGTTAAGCAAGCATTACTGAAACTTTGAATGCCTATAGAAATACGATTTACACCTGCTGTTTTATAATGTTTAAAACGACTTGCATCAGCGCTACCTGGGTTAGCTTCCAAAGTAATCTCAACATCATCTGTAAGGGTTAAACGATTACTAATTCCATCTAGGAGAGCATTAATGGCATTTCCAGAGAACAAACTAGGCGTCCCGCCCCCTATAAAAATACTGGAAATAGACTCCACCGATTGCACGGAACACTCCCGATCTAAATCTCGCATCAATGCGTTAACGTACATTTTCTCGGCAATAGTGTCCTTGGCTTGATATGAGTTAAAATCACAATATGGGCATTTGTTAGTGCACCAAGGCAAATGAACATAGAGTCCGCTCAAAACTTATACCAGTTCACAATCAGTACCTGCTTGCAGATCATCAAGAAGTTTTTTCATCGCTTGGCCTCTATGACTAATCCGGTTTTTAATTTCAGGCGGCAGTTGAGCAGCAGAACATTTATAGCTAGGAATGTAAAAAAGTGGGTCATAGCCAAACCCATTTGCTCCTTTCGGAGTCTCAAGCACTTCACCCTGCCATGTTTTACTAACTATGTATGGTGCTGCATCATCTTTTGATTTCAGCAACACTAATACGCAGATAAAAAAGCAGGCACGCTTCGATCCGACAGCACCACTGAGAGAAGAAAGAAGTTTCTCTATATTTGCCGTATCCGAAGAACCTTCACCTGCGTAACGAGACGACAATATTCCCGGTGCACCGCCCAAAGACGGCACACATAATCCCGAATCATCTGCTAATGTTGGCATTCCTGTTTTTTCACAAACATATCTAGCTTTCAACAAGCTGTTTTCGACAAAAGTAAGCCCCGTCTCTGCGGGAGTCTCTAAACTGAACTCAGCCTGAGTTCTGACTTCAATCTTAGATACTGACAAAAGCTTTTTAAACTCATCCACTTTCCCTTGGTTACCCGTCGCTATAACGAGCTCTTTTTTTTTCACCGCCGAGAAGCTGCTTGCAGCTCAAGGAGATCTTTGATCCCACTAGCCGCCAAGTCGAGCATCGCATCCATCTCGTCTCGTCTAAACGCATGTCCCTCAGCTGTCCCTTGGACTTCAACAAAATGTCCTGCGTCATTCATCACAACATTCATATCTGTTTCCGCATTCGAATCTTCTGCATAATCTAAGTCAATAACTGGCAAGCCTTCAAAAATGCCAACGGACACCGAGGCGATAGCACCATGAATAGGGCTTTTCTTCAGTTTTCGGGATGCGAGTAGGCTATCTATAGCATCGGAGAGAGCGACAAAGGCACCGGTTATTGACGCTGTACGAGTGCCCCCATCTGCCTGTAAGACGTCACAGTCCAAGGTGATAGTCATCTCTCCTAGCGCATGCAAATCGACAACCGAGCGCAGTGAACGTCCGATAAGTCTCTGGATCTCCATAGTCCTTCCACTTTGTTTCCCAACGCTCGCCTCTCGACGCATTCGCGAATCTGTAGAACGTGGCAACATCCCATACTCCGCTGTTATCCAGCCAGAGCCTGTGCCCTTCAAAAAAGACGGCACTCGTCTTTCTACACTGGCGTTACAAAGCACTTTGGTATTCCCAAACTCGACTAGGACAGAACCCTCCGCATGACACGTATAATTGCGAGTAAAGACAACTTCTCGCATTTCATTGGCCGCGCGGCCACTAGGTCTTATAGTCATAGTGAATCTCTCTAATTTTATAAAACTCTATTATAGCTTCAGGTTTAAGGTAACGGTGGCTATTATATCTAATAAAAACGGGATCTATGTAATCCCACCACATAAACGACGAATGCAGTTGTGCACAGTATGAAAACTGCAGGGAGAAAATCTTTTGACAAATAGTATGACGTCTTTCGCCAGGACAGACTTTGAAAATGCTGACATTTGTGGGTCATGGGAGATCAAATCCGTAAACCACCGGTTCTGTGATATAGCTATTCGTGTCCCAGAAGATCTCCGAACCGTTGAGAGTAAGGCGCGAGAAAGTATCAGTATTATAGTAAAAAGAGGCAAAATAGATTGTACTTTAAGAGTTTCACCAATAACGAAAGGCACTGAGACCACTAATATTAATGAAAATGCTGCAAAATCTCTTCTATCCGCCATGGAATGGGTGTGTACACTAATGACTACGCCCTCTAGAAATGTAAGTCCCCTAGAGATACTCGCATGGCCTGGAGTAGTAAACGAACTCGAGCCCCTCACGAACAGTATTGTGTCTTACCTTTTGACTAATTTCGAACTGACGTTAGAACAATTCGCAATCAGTCGCGCAAACGAGGGGCAAAAGCTTGAATCTATTATAAAAAAACAACTTACTAAGATGGCAGCCCAAGTATCTTATCTAGAAGAGAGAATCCCAGATATAATAAGTTCCATGACTAAACGGCATAAAGCTAGGCTCTCGGAGCTAGATAAAGAACTTGATCACGGTCGAGTAGAACAAGAGAGCGCGATACTCATTAGTAAGCTTGATATTAAGGAAGAGGTAGATAGACTCTTTATACATATTCAAGAGACCAACTCTGTATTCGACCGGCAAGAGCCCATAGGAAGGAGGCTGGATTTCTTAATGCAAGAATTAAATAGAGAAGCCAACACGATAGGTTCGAAATCGGTGCATGTGGATACAACTAGTGCATCCATAGAGCTTAAGGTTCTCATAGAACAAGTCAGGGAACAGGTACAAAATGTCGAGTAGTCAAAGTTCCTCCTTTGGTAAGCTATTTGTAGTGTCTGCACCGTCAGGTGCAGGGAAAACCAGCATTATCAAGCAAATCATCGGCGATAAAAACAATGTGAGAATGTCAATATCACATACTACTCGTCAGCCGCGAGAAGGAGAGATTGATGGTATTGACTATCATTTTATAAGTAATGAGACTTTCCTGAAAATGTCGAGAAACTCTGATTTTCTGGAGGAAGCCAAAGTATTTGATAACCTTTATGGTACTTCGAAAGTCGAAGTTAAAAAAACCTTAGCAGCAGGCTTAGATGTAATTCTTGAAATAGACTGGCAAGGAGCTCGACTAATAAAGCAATCTGAATTTGACGTTAGCTCAGTGTTTATCCTCCCGCCGTCACTAGAAGAATTGAATATAAGGTTGCAAAAAAGAGGAGATGAGAAAGAAACCGTGATTCGCAGAATGCGCGATGCAATCAACGAAATGTCCCACTATCACGAGTATGATTATCTAATTGTCAATGAAGACTTCTCAAAAGCATGCCTACAATTAACCTCTATTATATGTGCTCAAAAATTACACAATTCCATCCAAAAAACACGTTTAGAAAAACTTCTGGCCGAACTCGTACCCAACTAGGCTATGTTTGCTATAATGTTTCACAATATTATATCAATAACCCTATTTTAGGATAATGGAATTATGGCACGAGTAACCGTTGAAGATTGCTTACCTGCTGTTGAGAACCGATTTGACTTGGTCTTGGTGGCCAGTAGACGCGCCAGACAGATAGCTCTAGGCTCTAAACCACTAGTGGATGAAGAGAATGATAAACCCACCGTACTCGCCTTAAGAGAAATTGCGGCGGGTGTAATGGATGCAAAAATACTCGACGAGATAGATGCGAAAGAAAAGCAGGCAGAAGAGTACGAAGCGGCATTAGAATTCGCGGAAACAAAGACTGATGAAGCCGCGCAAAGCGTCGAAAAAGCTGCTGTAGGTGACAGTTTTTAGAACACCTATATTTTAATCAAACATGACTTGGTTGAATGGATGCTTATAAAAAACACTAATAACTGTTGTGGTTAGGTGGCGCGTCCTCCGGTGAGAAAAGAACAAGTTGACTTAATTAAATTAGAATCGCCCAACAAACGTATAGAAAGCCTCTGTCGTCTAGCACGCTCGTACCTTAGCGCTGAACAGGTCAGAGAAGTGCGTCTCGCATATAAGTTCAGCTCGTCGGCTCACGAGGGTCAAAAGAGACAGAGCGGAGAGCCCTATATACAGCACCCTCTCTCAGTTGCGCAAATCTTAGCGCAAATGCACATGGACCATGAAACACTTATAGCCGCGATGCTACATGACGTTATAGAAGACACTTCCATTGCAAAACCAATTATTCTAGAAGAGTTTGGGCCAGAAGTTGCTCATATCGTTGATGGCCTCAGCAAGCTAACGCATATAGAGTTTGAGTCACAAGCAGAAGCCCAGGCTAAAAACTTTCAAAAGATGCTCTTAGCTATGGCAGATGATATAAGAGTTATTCTGGTAAAGCTTGCCGACCGACTACATAACATGCGAACAATTAGTGCCTTAAACCCCGAAAAAAGGCGGCGAATAGCAAGAGAAACACTGCAGATATACGCACCTATAGCTCAGCGACTAGGAATGAATGCGATGCGTCTGGAGCTAGAAGAACTCGGGTTTGAATCACTTTATCCTCTTAGGCATGATGTCATTGCGAGGGTAATACAAAAAGTTAGAGGCAACCGTAAAGAAGTCGTGGCAAAGATCAGAAGTCGGATTACCCGTCGACTGCGCCAGGAAAGCCTAGTAACACATGTCGTAGGCAGAGAGAAACACCTCTATAGCATCTACAGAAAAATGCGTGAAAAACGACTGCATTTTTCAGAAGTACGCGATGTTTATGCATTTCGAATCGTTGTTGATTCTGTAGATACTTGTTACCGGGCTCTTGGTGCAGTGCACGGCTTATATAAACCTGTTCCAGATACTTTCAAGGACTATATAGCAATCCCTAAATCCAATGGATATCAATCTCTTCACACAGTCTTGTTTGGACCTTTTGGGGCGCCGCTAGAAGTTCAAATACGTACCAACGAGATGGACCAAGTCGCTGAAGTAGGTATTGCTGCCCACTGGACGTATAAGATGGGAGAAACTGAATCAAAAGCGGCACATAAGAGAGCACGGGACTGGCTTCATAGCGTCATTGAAATGCAGAGTCACACCACCGACTCTCAGGAGTTTCTTGAGAACGTTCGGGTAAATCTTTTCCCAGACGAAGTTTATGTCTTCACTCCTAAAGGAGCGATCATGAAACTTCCTAAGGGTGCTACGGCAGTAGATTTTGCTTATGCAATTCACACAGCTCTTGGTAACTCGGCGGTGGGCTGCAGAATTAACCGACGATTAGTTCCTTTGGGAACTCAACTGAACACCGGTGATAGTGTGGAAGTCCTAATATCATCTGGTTCTCATCCCAATCCCGCGTGGCTTAACTTTATTGTAACCGCTAAGGCACGGACCAGCATCCATCATTCTCTTAAAAATCTCCAAGCAGATGAGGCTCAAATTCTTGGTAAAAGATTGTTGAATAGAGAATTAGCCCGTTTTGGATTATCGATAGACGAGGTAGAAAAAACCAATCTAAATACAGTTTTAACATCCTTTAAATTATCCGATCTAAATAGCTTATTAATAGATATAGGTCTTGGCTCGAGACCTGCACCTATCGTAGCCAGAGCACTAGGAGGTGAAGAGAGCACCGCTCTTGAAACATCACCCAAAAAGGACTCGAGCTTGGGCCCGCTGATTATTCATGGGACCGAAGGAATGGTAGTGACCATCCCGAAATGCTGCAGACCAATCCCAGGAGATCCGATAATTGGGCTTATTACTACAGGTAGAGGAATCGTAATTCACCATCCATCATGTAAAAATGTTATCGAATATCGTAGCGCTCCAGATAAATGGGTTGACGTACAGTGGGCATCCGAACTAAACAGAGAATTTAGCGCAGAAATTATCCTTGATGTTGTTAATGAACGCGGCGTACTGGCAACAATCGCAGCAAAATGTGCAGCAAAAGGAGCTAATATTGAGGGCGTGGAAATGAGTGAGCTAGATGATCAGATCTCAAAAATGAGACTCACGATAGGAGTAAGCGACCGAAAACATTTAGCTGACATTATTCGTGTGCTGAGAAACAGTAAACCAATAGTCCGCGTCAATAGAAAACGGAAATAAATTCTATTCTCAAGGAAGACGACAATGAGTGTCTCTCATATAAAAACAAAAGAAGCACCTGCCGCAATAGGTGCTTACTCACAGGCTACTACGCATCAAGGCGTGCTTTATATTTCAGGTCAAATCCCTTTAGATCCGAAATCTATGAAAGTGATTAATAGTGGATTTCAAAGTCAAATAAAACAGGTATTTGATAACATAAATGCGATCGCGCTCGCCGCAAATACTGCGCTAGAGAACTGTATAAAACTCAATGTTTATTTGTCCGACTTGGAGAATTTCAAACATGTAAACGAAATCATGGAAGAACTATTCGTCCCCCCTTATCCTGCCCGCGCTGCAATAGAGGTATCAAGACTTCCACGTGATGTCGATGTCGAGATAGATGCAATAATTGCGATTCGAGAGCCAGCATCAACCTAAGGTACTCGATGAAAGCAGAAGTAACTCTTGGGGATTCGACTGATAAGCTAAATGGCGTAGGGAAAGTACTACAGAAAAAACTCTCTAGCATAGGGGTCAAGGCAATTAGCGATATCCTTTTCCACCTGCCAATACGCTATGAAGATAGGACTAGGTTAACGCCGATACACGAAGTTATACCTAGGAGAAAAGCTCTTATTGAAGGTGTAATTGAGGACTCAAGAGTGATTTTCCAAGGCAGGCGCGCGCTTATTTGCCGGATTTCTGATCTAACTTCCTCAATACAAATACGATTTTTTTTCTTCAATCGATCACAACAAATGAGACTCTCCAAGGGAAGTTCAGTCAGGTGCTTCGGTAGTCCTCATTTGGGGCGGCATGGGCTAGAAATGATTCACCCTGAATGCAAAGTCATCGATAATAATGAGTCACCTGAGCTCGAAAGATATCTCACCCCCATATATCCAACGACCGATGGCTTACATCAAACGCGCCTGCGCTCCCTATTAAATCAAGCGTTCGTCATTCTCTCTAAGACATCGAGCAAAAGAGTCACTGACCTCATCCCGAAAAAATTATTGACCCATTTAGAAATGCCATCGCTAGTTGATTCGTTACGTCAAATTCATTATCCAGCGGCTGATGAAAACATAGCGGCTGTAATGGAAGGAACCCACCCGGCGCAACGTAGGCTTATTTTCGAAGAATTACTAGCCTACCAACTTAGCCTAAAAACGCTCAGGAAGAATTCCAGAACATATCTAGCACCAAAAACTCAAAAAAGTATGCTTCAAACCAAACTAAATGGCCTATTGCCTTTCGACCTCACGGAGTCGCAACTAAAAGTAATCAGAGAAATAAATCATGACTTAGAAAGTGGTATTCCAATGCTAAGGCTACTTCAAGGGGATGTAGGCTCAGGAAAAACCGTGGTAGCGGCTATGGTTATTGCAAATATAATAGATTCTGGTCACCAAGCTGCTTTCATGGCTCCCACAGAGCTTCTCGCTGAACAGCACTACCAAACCATGATAGCCTGGTTCAAGGAAATGAGGACTAAAGTCTTTCTCTTAACATCTAAACTCACTGCGGCAAATAGAAAGAAAATACTCCTCGACATCAAAAGCTCGCCTGCATCTATTATCATTGGCACCCATGCTCTGTTTCAAAACGAGGTAATGTACAACAACCTAGGTCTTATAGTGGTAGACGAACAGCATCGATTTGGTGTCGAACAACGACTAGCACTTATGGGTAAAGGTGCAACCCAAGGTTTCCGTCCACATCAACTTATCATGACAGCAACACCAATTCCCCGAACCTTGGCAATGGCGGCATACGCAGATCTAGATATATCGACGATCAAAGGCTTACCTCCGAATAGAAAATCGATCAAAACTGCCGTAATTCCTGAGGAAAGAAGACAAGAAATAATTTTCAGAATATCAGCTGCAATTAAATCTGGAACACAAGTTTACTGGGTCTGTCCTTTGATCGCAGAATCCGAAAAAATCGATATACAATCTGCTATCGATACTGCGGAAAAACTCGCGAAGGAGTTAGCTCCCTATAAAATCGGGCTGATACACGGGAAAATGGAGTCACTTGAAAAAGAGAAGGTCATGCGCTCTTTCACAGAGGCCAAAAGTGACTTGTTAGTCGCGACAACAGTTATAGAAGTAGGCGTGGATGTTCCAAATGCAAGTCTGATGGTGATAGAAAATGCTGAGAGACTTGGGCTAGCGCAATTGCACCAGCTAAGGGGCCGAGTAGGACGTGGGGAAAAGCAGTCAAGCTGTCTTTTAGTGTACAAAAGTCCACTAACAGAAATAGCTCAGGAAAGATTAGAGGTAATCCGCGCAACTACTGACGGCTTCGAAATCGCGGACAGAGATATGCAGTTGCGCGGCCCTGGAGAATTACTAGGAACCCGGCAAGCCGGAGTGGCGCAATTTAAAATTGCAGACTTGACTCGGGATATTGACCTAATAGATGAGATCCAAGTAATGGCAGACAAACTTCTAGCGGAAGATCCGCACTTGGTAGAGGAGCTTAAAAAAAGGTGGCTTGGGCATAAAATAGAATTCGCACGAATATAATGAAACACTCTTTAATATTGCATCTTCCAGTGAACACCTAATATTGATTAATATGATCGGCTTAAAGAAAATAAAACCTTTTATAGAACTTATACGGATAGACCGTCCAATCGGTATTTTACTACTTCTATGGCCTACTTTGTGGGGTCTTTGGATTGCTGGTCATGGGCAGCCTTCGTTAAAAATCGTCATCATTTTTATCTTTGGTACTTTTTTTATGAGATCTGCTGGATGTGTAGTAAACGATTTCGCGGACAAAAAGTACGATAAAGATGTAACACGAACTCAAAAAAGACCTTTAGCCAGCGGGATCCTTAAGTCACGCCACGCAATGTGGCTGTTTTTAACGCTTATCGGTTGCTCATTTTTATTAGTCTCTCAAACTAACAGGCTTACTCTGGAGCTTGCCGTCATTGGTGTCCTCTTGGCCAGCACATATCCATATGCGAAAAGATTTACCTACCTTCCGCAAATACACCTCGGCATAGCATTTGGTTGGGCAATCCCTATGAGCTTTGCGGCGCAGATATCAGCCTTACCTCGTGAATGCTGGACTATATTCATAGTTACGATCATTTGGGCTATCATATATGATACTGAGTATGCGATGGTTGACAGGGACGATGATCTAAAAATAGGCGTTAAATCAACAGCGATACTATTTGGTGAAGATGATCGCTTTATAATTGGCTTACTCCAAATTTTGATGATTTTTGGGCTTTTCATGATTGGAAACGCAGCGGACCTCCATCAACAATTCTACTTATCGATTGCAATAACTGCCTTAATCTTCTGTCATCAACAACTTAAACTAAAGGAAAGGACCCGAGATGCTTATTTCAAAGCATTCAAAAGTAACAACTACGTAGGGTTGGTTATTTTTATTGGGATAGGTACCAGCTATTATTTTCAACCATAGGGGTATCTTCGACTATCGAAAAAAACAATTTTCTAGTATGGTGACGAACTTAAGACTGAAACATAGTAATTGTCGAATAAGGAGTAATAGGGTATGAATCCACTCGATACAATCAAAGGAACACTAATAGCAGGTTTTGTGCTTGCTGCTGTCTTGGCTTATGTTGCTAAATGTATTGCAGGAATGTAGTTAGATTAGAAGAATTTAGATAAAAGATAAAAAATCTAGGGAGCTAAAAAAATGGAAGAACTATTGTGGCTTGATAGAGGCCTTCACATATTTTTCGGAGTGTTATGGGTAGGCCTTTTGTATTACTTTAATTTTGTTCAAGTGCCTGCAATGGCTGAAGCTGCTGCAGACAAAGATGGACCGGGACCGGCAGCGATTGGAAAGTATGTTGCTCCGCGTGCCTTACTCTATTTTAGGCATGCGGCTCTCGGCACTTGGGTAACTGGAGCCTGGTACATGATGGCTATATACGGGCATAGCGCCTGGACTTTGGGTATAGGAAAAGAAAGCTTAGCAACAACATGTATTGGAATAGGTGCCTGGTTGGGAACAATTATGTTATTCAACGTATGGGTTTTAATTTGGCCAAATCAGAAAAAGGTATTGGGCATAGTTCCGGCTACAGATGCAGAAAAAGCCACCGCAAAAAGAGTAGCCTTTCTAGCGTCCCGTTCAAATACAGCAATGTCTATACCAATGCTGATGTTCATGATGGCTTCAAACCATGGCTTGCCCTTCTTTTAGGAGCTTATGTTTATACTCTAAGCCCAGCAACCGCTGGGCTTTTTTTTATACTTTTAAAAATCGTATAGAAGATAGCATCTTCTATATCTACTAGGTGGGACAGATAAACGATGAATAAAGAACTAGACCCCAGACCCTTAGCAGGCCTAAGAGTGATAGAAATTGGACAGCTGCTTGCGGGTCCTTTCACCGGAACAATTCTTGGTTACTTTGGCGCAGAAGTTATAAAAGTAGAACCTCCTGAAGTGGGCGATCCGATCAGAGGTTGGAGGGAAGTCCGAGACGGTACTTCACTGTGGTGGGCAAGTCTGTCTCGTAATAAAAAATGTATTACTCTAGATCTCAAAACCCCAAAAGGACAAGAGGTACTAAAAAAACTCGCTAATACCGCTGATGTCTTCGTCGAAAATTTCAGACCCGGAACAATGGAAAAATGGGGTATAGGGCCAGATACCTTCAAAGAGGAAAATCCTGGACTTATATATGCCCGGATTTCAGGTTATGGCCAAACTGGCCCAGCGGCATCCAAAGCTGGATTTGCATCCGCATGCGAGGCATTCGGGGGGTTTCGTTACGTTAACGGGTTCCCTGGTGAAGTGCCTGTCCGGCCAAATATTAGTATCGGAGATACACTGGCTGGTATTCATGCTGCACTCGGGGTCCTGCTAGCTTACATAGGTCGACAAAAAAGTGGTCAAGGACAAGTCGTTGATGTGGCTATCTTTGAAGGCCTATTTAACTTATTAGAGGCCGTGATTCCTGAATATAGTGGAGCTGGTATCGTCAGAGAACCTTCTGGCACAGCAATCACTGGAATCGTTCCCACGAATACGCACCGCTGCAAAGATGGCAAGCATATCGTCATCGGGGCCAATACCAATTCGATGTTTAAACGACTGGCAAAGGCCATGGATAAGCCAGAGATGGGCGACGATTCGAGATTCGCTGAGAATGCTGATCGAGTTGTCAACCAAAAAGAGATTGAGACGATCATTGAATCATGGACCTTGCAGACAAACTCAAAAGAAGCCTTAGAGGCACTTGACGTCGCCGGTGTAGCTGCCGGACCAATTTACAGCGTAAAAGATATGTTTGAAGATGAACAGTATCACGCGCGTGAACTGTTCCAAGAAGTATCCATAGATGGAAAGCCCCTAACTATTCCCGCGATAATACCGCGACTCTCTAGAACACCTGGGAAAACCGACTTTCCAGGATCGAAATTGGGCGCACATAACGAGGAAGTGCTGCAAAATATACTAGGATATACAGAACAAGAAATTGCAGATTTAAAAACTGAGAAAATCATCTGATTGCGTCAGTTCTCAACACCGTCAGAAAAACTAAAAGTATTTTTTAACAGCATTAATTAGCAAGGAATAAAAGGGGAAAAAATGAGCACCGATCCGAAAATTATAGCATTAGATATAGAGCTTCCCGATCGAGAAAGCCTCCCCGAAGATTTACAAAAACTGTTCGCTGTTTGCGAAACGAAACTTGGTCTAATCCCTAATGTCCTAGCTGCCTATTCTCACGAACCAGAACAGCTAAGAACGTTCTCACGCTTTTATAATGAAATCATGTTCGCAAAAACTGGGTTAGAGCCACTAGAGCGGGAAATGATTGCCGTCGTTGTATCGTCGATAAACCATTGCTACTACTGCCTCACTGCTCATGGGCAAGCTGTTCGGCAGTACTCGGAAGATCCAATACTTGGTGAGCAAATGGTGATGAACTATCGTGCCGCTGGGCTGTCTGATCGCCATATCGCCATGCTCGACTTTGCGGTCAAGTTGACAAAGGATAGTAGTGAAATAGTTGAGAACGATAGGCAGCAACTCAGAGACGCTGGATTTGATGAGAAACAGATCTGGGATATCGCAAATGTCGCTGCTTTTTACAATATGACAAACCGTGTGGCAGCGGCTGTGGACATGCAACCGAACTGCGAATACCACTCAAAAAACAGAGAACCTTCGGCACAGTAAAACAAAAGAGAAAGAGGATATACTAGGTTAATAATGACTCATTCGCTTCTGCCAAAGCTAGCTGGAATTGTGATACTTCTGTTCGTGGCGGGAAGGTCGATAGCATCTGACAGCTTTCCCATCGAAATTGAACAAGCACTAATACACCACCAAATAGCTCAAAAAAACGTCAGCCTGGTTGTACAAGCGCTTGATGAAAGTGAAGCGCGATTGTCCCTCAACCCTGATACTTTGCGTAATCCGGCGTCTCTAGCGAAGCTAATCACTTCCTGGGTCGCGTTGAAACGTTTAGGCCCGTCATACAAATGGAAAACGGAATTCTATGCTGCAGGAGAAATTAAAGACGGTATTTTACATGGTGACTTAGTAGTAAAAGGATATGGAGATCCATATCTCACCAACCAAGACCTCTGGTCGATACTAGGGAAATTAAGTCGAAATGGGTTAAAACGGATAACGGGACGGCTGCTGTTAGACGACACATACTTCATCACTGATGAAATTGATCCTTATGCTTTTGATGGAGATGGCACGCATATATACAACAACCTACCAAACGCACTCACACTGAATTTTAACGCATTAGATCTGACATTCTCGGCAAAAAAAACCAACACGCAGATAACTGCTAATTTCTGGCCGCCTATCGAAAACATAAAATTAAACAACTCTGTTAAATTAATTAACGGTCCATGTACAAGAAAAATGCCAGATATTAAAATAGATTCTATTACTATTGAAAACAAGACACATCTAAAAGCGCGCGGCGAAATGCCCCTATCATGCAAAGAATATAGCGTTTCTAGAAACCTGATGTCTCGGGAACACTACTTTTTCAACAACTTTAAAATGATTTGGAACCAGTGGGGAGCACAAATTGATGGAGATGTCGGTAGAACTATTCTAGCTAAAGAGCACACCCTGCTCTATAGCCATGACTCTCAATCGCTAGCTGATATTATTACTGCTATGAATAAGTGGAGTAATAATCAAATGGCCAGATCACTAATTTATACTTTGGGAGTGTCTCCCGACGGTGCACACGCTACTCGAGCAAGAGGTATCAAAGTTATTAATGAAGAGCTGGACAGCTACAATATTCCAAAAACAGCATTAACCATTATCAACGGTTCCGGGCTTTCTAGAAATGTCAGAGCATCGGGGAATTCAATTACCCAGGTCCTACGTGCCGCCTGGAATGATAAGAATTCCAGCGAATTTGTCTCTTCTTTATCTATTGTCGGATATGATGGCACTGCCGCAAAGCGTTCTTTATCTGCCACTTCAAAAACCACAATGAGAGTAAAAACAGGCAGCTTAGATGACGTCTCAGCCATAGCTGGCTACATCCATCAAGGAAATAAGGTTTTTACTGTCGTCTGCATTGTGAATTCACCTATCGTAAACGAAGGAATAGGAAAGAAGTTTGAGAATGAGGTGCTAAATTGGGCTTCTAGACTGCGCTAGCCTTAAAATTACGGATGCTCTCGACTAGAAACGATGACCTTATCTATCCTCTCAAGAATACTTACTAGAATGTCATGGCTCGTAGCAAAATTTAATCTCACATGCTGAACACCTTCGGCACCAAAGTCGACTCCGTTCCCTAGGGCAACTCTGCCCTCCTCCAAAATATGCGTATAGGGATTTGAGCTCAACTTTAACGCGCGCATATCCAGCCAAGCCAAGTAAGTCGCCTCCGGCGGATAATAAACAACCTCGGGCCATCTAGACGCCACAAATTGTGAAACTAGATCTCTGTTTTCTCGCAACATGCCCAAAGTATTCTCCAACCATTCCTCCCCCTGAGTCCATGCAGCATGCACGGCGGCGATGCTAAGAGTATTTGTACCACCCCTAGTGTGTCTAGGAACCGAGTCAAACTGCTTGCGGAGGTTAGCCGAGCCAAAGTGGGCAAATGCCAAGCATAAACCCGCGATATTAAATGCTTTGCTGGCAGACATTAATGTCACTGTGCGTTCAGCGATGTCGCTGCCAAGACTGGCAATAGGTATATGATCGGTGTCGTTCAAAATCAGGTCAGCATGTATTTCATCAGATAATATAAGTAGATCGTTCCTGCAACAGAAATCAGCTAATTCTTCCAATTCCCGTCGACTAAACGATCTCCCTGTAGGGTTATGCGGATTGCATAACATAAAAATTCGAGTACTTTTCGTTATGGAAGATTGTAGCCGGTCAAAATCTATCCCGTATCCATTAGCCCTTAGAACAAGAGGTACTGAAACCAATCGACGATCAGTTTCTTGCACGGAGTGGAGGAAAGGTGGATATATGGGTGGTTGAACAACCACTCCTTCCCCTTTTTTGGAGAAAGTCTGTAACCCTAAATACAGTCCTTGGACAACGTCGTTGATTAGCAAGACACTATCACTCTTAACGTCCCAATCGAACTTTTTCTTTACCCGCTCACAGAACAACTCAGGTAAACTAGTCTGTTGCTGCCCTACTGGATAACCGTAATCTGAAGTCTCAACTCTATTAGCTAGAGCCGCCTTTATTGGTTGGGCGACTTCGAAATCCATATCTGCCACCCACGCGGGCAAAACGTCGGTTTGATAATGGCTCCATTTAACACCCGTCTTTAAACGTAAAGTGTGTTCGTTTACATTGTAAATACCCATAGAATACAAGTGTAATGGGTAATCAGTTTTGAATCATCAGGAAACTTTAAAATGAGTGTTTTAATCACCGGTCACTCCAGTGGGCTCGGACGAGCCCTTGCAGAAAATTATCTAAAAAAAGGGAAGCTAGTATGGGGTATATCCAGAAGAACTCTGGACAGGAGTGATCTTGACTTAGTTCAAATTGAAGCTGACTTGTCCGACATGGCTGCTCTAAAATCAACCCTAAATAACGCTCAAGACATTCTCTCAGGGAGACCTCAGATCGTTTTTCTCAACGCAGCGACATTAGGCCCAATAGGACCGATGAGTAAAGTCACACAACAGGATATTCAAACGGTTATGAATACTAATGTTTGGGGAAATAAAGTTATTCTAGATTGGCTTATAGAAAAAAAAATAGCCCCAAAACAAATTATTTTAATTTCTTCAGGTGCAGCACTATCTGCAAATTATGGCTGGGGGCCATATGCTCTTTCCAAATCCTCATTAAACATGCTGGGGAAACTTTACTCTCAGGAAATGGTGAACACACATATTATATCATTGGCGCCAGGTTACGTGGATACGGCAATGCAGGAGAAATTGAGAGCAGTGGACGCTAATTCATTCCCTTCAATGAAGCCATTACATGAAGCTCAGGGTACTACTTTAATGCCAAGCGCGGAGGACGCCGCAAGAGAGATTATTAGTCATGTAGATGGCCTGAGAAAATATCCCACGGGGACATTTGTTGACCTTCGGCATGTCACCGAATGAAAAGTCAAACCCGGCGTTCATAAACTTGAACAGGAGCTCCTTGCTGCATACTAAGAAGCTGGGAAGCATTTTGCTCAGCACATGCTACTTCTACAACATTAGACGAATTAAATAATGCTAAGAAGGTCCCTGGTTTCACGTTACTGTAAGTTCTTTGGAAATTTATTTCATGGCCACCGATGCTTACTACGGGGTCGGAAAACTTTTGAATCTCACTCTTTTCAATATTTGTGATTAGGTTCCCGAAATGATCGGTAGTCACAACAACTCCAGACAAAACACCTCCTCTGATTTCAGGATATTCAAGAAGAGACGGTACGATATTATCTATCAGTAGTCCACAATTTACCTCGGTAAGAACCCTTGATGCTAAAGCTGCAGCAACAGGTGCAAAAACATCTCGACCATGAAACGTGTCACTCACAGTAGATAATTGATATTTTTTGAGCAAATCTTCGGTCATTAAGTAGACATTAGCTCCGGTTTTTTCTACAACCTCAGCCAGCAAACCGTTATCAGGGCCGAGAAAGACATGTCCGTCTCCAAAAGCAACAATTAAACTGCGGTCTGAGCCAACACCCGGATCGACAACGCCCAGATGAACAGTCCCCGAAGGAAAATAATGATAACAGCGAGCAATCCAAAACCCAGCCTCTGCAGGCCAATGAACGTGTGCTTCATTAGTAAGATCAACGATACGCGCATCTAAAAATCTACTATGAATGACTCCTTTCATAGTCCCAACAAAAGGACCTCGGTGACCGAAGTCTGTAGTTAGAGTAATAATCCCATTCGCTTGGAAATCGCTCCGCATACTCTCTCCCTTAAGGATGGCGACACAGAAAGATAAAAGCTATGCATGCCTGATTATTTGTAAACTTGAGATAATTTAAAGTAACAGTTATACAATAATCACCGTGGATAATCCAAAAATAGAAAAAAAGCTTGAAAAAATTTCGTGCCCGATCTGCGCAGGGAACAGTTTCAAACATTTATTTGAGAAAGCCGGTGAACCCTTTGTTCAGTGCCATAATTGCGAGCTTACACTAATAAATCCTCGGCCTTCTCTAAGCGATATCACAGCAGGCTATGATGCTAGCTATAGTGCGGGCTATACAAAAAAAGCTACTAAAAAGAAACGCCGGGCATCTCACCGTGTGAAGCGCCTTAAAAAAGAGTACAAGATTTCTGGACGATGGTTAGACGTAGGATGTTCTGCTGGATTTGTTGTCGAAGCGGCTGTATGTAATGGATTTCAAGCCTTTGGTGTAGATATTGAAAAAGCGGGAATAGAATACGGCCAAAAAACATTGCACCTGGAAAATCTCGCAGAAGGAACGCTTAGTGAGCAGGACTATCCTAGCGCACACTTTCATGCTATTTCTGCCTATGATGTTCTAGAACATGTCCCTGACTTAAATAACTTTCTAAAAGAACTGAAAAGGATCTTGCATCCTAAGGGAGTTCTAGATCTTGGTACTCCAGACATAGGGCACTGGAGAGTACCTAAAATCCTTTCACATTGGAATGAGCTCAAACCCTCAGAACATTTATACTATTTCAATAAAGGAACCTTAAACCAACTGCTAGACAAAAATGAACTACGTATAGATAAAGTCAGATGGTCGATAAAGCCAAGTCTTAAGGTGACAATTACTCATCAATAGCCAACTACTTTTCTAATCATTTCTCCAAGAAGGTAACTCTTTAAGTAAAAAGCTATTAATCCCCTCTAAAGCTTCTCTGCTAAGACGTTTCTCTGAATGTCCTGCAATCAGTTTATCCAGTAATTTTCTATTCGTATTTTTGTCGGACAGTGCCAAAAACCCGTCCTTGCTGACAGCGCTTGTTTTCGGGCCCGTGGATAAAATTTTACAGATGATTTTATCCGCATGCTGGTCTAAATTTCCAGGCTCGACCAGCTCACTAACTAAACCAATTTCTGAGGCAACTTCTCCCGAAAAATCCTCTCCAGTAAGCGCATAACGTTTAGCGTGACGTATTCCAATAGCATCGATTAATTGCGGGAAAATAATATTTGCTACCATACCAAAACGCGCCTCACTAATAGCAAAAACTGATGTTGTCTCTGCTAGTACAATATCGCAAGATGCCACAATACCGCAGCCGCCTCCCATACATGCTCCCTGCACCAAAGCAATAGTGACTGTCTTCAAATTACGCAGCTGCCAAAAAGTCTCAGCTGTCTTTTTTGAGACTCTCTGATTTTCAGCAGCACTACAGAGGCTTACCTTCTTCAGCCATTGAATGTCTGCTCCGGCCTGAAAATGACGACCGGCTCCTCTAATCAAAATTATCCTCACATGACTATCAAGATCTAATTTTTTTATACAATCACTAAACTGATCAAGAAAATCTTCGTTATACGCGTTATTAGAACTGGAACGATTGAACATTATCGTTGCTACTCCAGATACTGTGATATCAGTTATCGAAACCAAATTACCCATAACGTGCAACTCACTCCTTAAGTAGAACCTTTACATAAACGGGAAAACCCAGCCGATAAAAATGGAACCATGCGTAAATGTATCTCAGATAAATCGGAGCCACGGCAGGTGTCTCCAGAGAGTAAATCTATGCGACCAGTCTGTGCAAATGTCATAGTCATAGCACCAAGAAGAAAATGAAAACTCCAATAGACATCCTCCGTCTTAGCAACAGGGAACCTCACTCGTACGCGACGGATAAACTCAATCGCTACCGGATCGAACTCCGCTGACATGATCTCGCTCGTCCATCGGGGTGAGTTTGCAATCTGAGCGACTACACGAGCATAGTCTCTCCAGCCCTCACCTCCAAATAAACTTCGCCGAAGAAACGGACCAATGAAAGCCTCTATCAAATCTTCGATTTCTGCTCTATCAGAAAGCGCGTTCAAAGCTTCCATCCTCTCGTTGTTGAGGATTACAGAGCGTCGCTGAATAACAGCGCGAAAAAGTCCTAACTTAGAACCAAAATGATAATTTGGCAGAGCCAATTCTACTCCAGCAAGCTTAGTAATCATCCTCAAAGACACTCCGTCATAACCGCTTTCGGCAAATAGGGCCTCAGCTGAGTCTAAGATGCGCTGAGGCGTTGAAGTTTTGTCAGTTTTTTTATTCACAGGTGGTTGCTCTTTATTTCTAATTTACGCTATATTTGAACACATGTTCAAATATAGCGTAAATACATAATATCCATAGTAGGTATCTTTTTAACAGGGGAATAGCGTTGAGCTCTTATATTTGCGGTCTAGATATAGGCGGAACTTTTACAGATTGCGTGCTCATAGACGAACATGGCGATCTTACAATCGCAAAATCACCTTCCACACCATCCGATTTTGCAGTTGGTGTGTTGAATGCTATAGAAAGAGCTGCCGTAAAAATTGGCCTCTCAACCCCGGATCTTCTTGACTCAATTAACGTGTTAGCTCACGGAACTACAGTAGGAACTAACACTATAATTCAAAGACGGGGAGCTAAAGTTGGGCTCATTACGACAAAAGGCCATAACGATGTTATTCATATTATGCGAGGCTCTCGAGGGCTTGCAGGCCAAGATATCAAGTTAATTGTCCACATCCCTGAAAGCAGTAAGCCTAAACCTCTGATTCCTAAAAGATTGATTCGCGGAGTGTCTGAACGAGTCGACTGCTTTGGAAAAATTGTCGTTGAGTTAAATGAACTAGAAGTAGAAACCGCAATCAGAGAACTTCAAGATGCGGGATGCGACGCATTAGCCGTCTGCTGTCTCTGGTCTTTTCTCGAACCGAAACATGAGCAAAGGATCAAGGCCATCGCTCATAAAATAGCTCCAGAAATGTACGTTACGTGCTCTACCGATTTAGCTCCGAAATGGGGTGAGTATGAACGCACTACCGCTGTCGCTCTTAATGCATACATTGGACCTATTACTGTCGGGTACATTACTCGCTTAGATAAACAGCTAAAAGAAATGGGTTATAAACCTCCACTGCAGATAACGCATTGTGCTGGAGGGACAATTACTGTGCCAAAAGCACAGGAGGCTCCTTTACTAACCCTCGATTCAGGACCTGTATCAGGTGTCACAGGCTCTGTTTTCCTAGGTGGCTTGATGGGCTATCCCAACGTAATTACCACTGATCTCGGCGGCACCTCCTTTGATGTCGGTGTGATACACAATGGCAGTCCTGTAGTCTCTTATAAAAGCACAGTTAATCAGTATGAATATTTTCTACCCAAAGTTGATGTCCAAACATTAGGTACTGGAGGTGGCAGTAAAGTTTGGATAGATCAGACAACAAATTCTCTTCGGGTAGGTCCCAATAGTGCTGGAGCGGATCCAGGACCGGTATGCTATGGGAAAGGAGGAACTACTCCGACAACGACTGACGCTGATCTTGTTCTAGGCTATCTCGACCCCAATAACTTTGCAGCAGGAACGATTAAACTGGACCATAAAGCGGCAACTGAGGCTCTACAAAAGATAGCAGATGAACTCGAAATGACACTTTTTGAGCTTGCCAGCGGCGTTGCTACTATCGCTGAATTCCAGATGGCAGATCTAATTCGTAAAGTGACCGTACAAAAAGGCCTAGACCCACGAGAATTTGTCGTGTTCGCTTTTGGTGGCGCAGGTCCTGTACATATGGGCGTCGCTGCACGGGAGCTAGGAGTTGACAAGGTCATAGTCCCACAAGGCGATACTGCGGCGGTCTGGTGCGCATTTGGAGCAGCCTCCGCAGATATTCTCCATGTTGGAGAACAAGCGAAAATTATTTCATCTCCATTCAACTTAACCGAAATCAATAAGATTCTGAACGGGTTGTCTTTGAAAGGAAGCCAACAGTTGCAGAGCGATGGTATAGAACAGGC
>Ga0233433_10000812_pt1 | contig 32584 bp, 19 predicted proteins | sample SI_122_August201_5_FD_179868 | JGI IMG/M metagenome (GOLD analysis project Ga0233433, IMG submission 179868) | Seawater microbial communities from Saanich Inlet, British Columbia, Canada - SI_122_August2016_100_MG | ecosystem: Environmental > Aquatic > Marine > Inlet | place: Canada: British...
CGCAACCACAATGTGATATTGGTCGATGGCCAGGGACCGCCGCGTTTTACGGCGTTTGGCCAGACCATCGGCGGCGGTAACGATGCCTTTATCCTCGATTCTTTCACCAGCTCGGCTGGAGACTACTGCGAGGTCGACGCCAGTTACGGGGGCGTTGAGCTGAAACGGCGGGTTTTCTTTGCCGACCGGAGCTATTTTATCGTCGCCGACGAGATTACTTCTGATGGTCAGGAGCACGACTACGAGTGGCGGCTGCACGGCAATGGGGGCGGTACGAGCGGCGGCGCCTATTCGCGCGGCGGCACGTTGGCGCGCTGGGCGCGGGAGGGCGCGGCGCTGATTGCCTTTTTGCCTGAGGACCATACGGGTCTTGTCGCGACCGATAGCGATACGATTCACTCCTTCGACTTTCTCGAAGAGCAGACGCACACGATGTTGCGCGTACAACAGCGGGGAACGGATGTGCGGTATTTGGCGACGCTCTATCCGCAGGTGTCGGGGACGACGGAGGCGAACTTCGAGACCATCGAGGCGACAGGGGCGAACGCGTTATTGGTCGAAGTGCCCGGGATCCCGCAAAGCGATATCACTTGGGTGCGTGCGGCCGATGCGCAAAGCGCGTCGGTGTCAGGTCTGACCGGGGGTTTGATAAGCGACGCTGCCTTCGGTTATGTGCGTGCTTTCGAAGGGGCGATTGCCCGTTTCGTGGTACAGGATGCGACGGAGTTGGCAAATGGTGATGCGGTGCTATTCAGCGCCAGCGAGAAGATCGACACGAGTATTGAGCTGGACGCCGAGCGTTTCGCCGGTTTTGTGCGTGGGCCGGGCACGGGGTATCAGTTGTCGATCCCGCTGCAGGGGCGCACCCTCGACGACGCCAATTTTAGCGGTGAATTGTTGGAGGTTTCGACAGAAGACGATTTGTTGGTGTTGGAGATGGCGGGCGAGGGCGATTTGGCGTTGCATTTTTCGCAGCCCGCGCCGCTGCGACTGCATATCGAGGGCCGGGCCGGTGCGCGCTTGAGTCTGTCGCCGCTGAGGACAAGGGTGGGGCGCTCGGTCACTTTCGAGGTGTTTTCTTTTAGTGCCGAAGATTCGAGCGATCTCGCCCCCGTCGCCATTGCGGATTACGAATGGGAGGTGCCGGCGGCGTTGGGCGAGGTGACGGCGAAGGGCGCGTTGACCCTGACGAAGGTCTCGGGCGTGCGTGAGGATATCGTTTTTCGCTCCGACGGGGCCGAAGCGACCTACAATATCACCGTCACCCCGCATTCGGTTGTAGAGGTGGTGATCGAACCTGGCTCTATTGTGATCGAACCAGGAGCGCGGCAGACTTTCCGCGCCAAAGCGCTGGACCGCTACGGTAATGTGGTTCCGCGCAGCTTCGGTTGGCACACCGTGGGGGGCATCGGCACGATCGACACGCGCTCCGGCTCTTTTGTCGCCAGCGACACGCCGGGCGAGGGTTGGGTCATCGCAGTGGCCAATATTCTGTTGGTTTTCTCCGATACGGGGACTAGTGTAGAAGGCACAGGCAAAGTAGTGGTGGGTGCCCCCCGCCCCGAGCAATACGCGCTGCATCCCAATATTCCGAACCCGTTCAACCCCTCGACGCTGATCCGCTTCGACCTGCCGATCGCCAGCCAAGTGCAGTTGACGATTTACAATGCCTTGGGCCAGGAGATCGAGCGCTTGGTGGAAGGCTCGTTCGCACCCGGTGCGCACGAAGTCGAATGGGACGCGGCGGGTCATCGCAGCGGGATCTACTTCTATGAGCTGAAGGCCGATCCCTACCGGGCGCGGCAAAAAATGATGTTGCTGCGGTAAGGGGGTTCAGGGTGGACAGCGTGGGTGCGGTGTGTATATTGTAGAAAGATCATCAATGGAGGAATTATTATGAGCAAGAAAATAGCATTTCTCGTAGCCGGTGGCGCGCTCGTCGTGTTGTTGCAGTGGGCTGTGCCCGCGGCCTATAGCGCGGTGGTCGCCGATGAAGAGGCCGCCCAGAGCTGTCCGGCTAGCGGGTCCTGCCCGGTGTCGAAGCAGAGCGCCGAGGCCGAAGTATAGACTTCATCGCGCTGCTATAAATTGCCCGGTCCCTTTGTGGGGCCGGGTTTTTTTGTTGTTTTATTTGCAGATAACGTAGCGCAGGATTTCAACGACCTGTTCGGGGGCGTTGGCCACGGCGAGCGCGGCGGCATCGACCTCTTTGAGCGCGTGTTGTAGTTCCGCCGGATGCAGCACGATCAGCGGTTTATTGCAGGCGACGGCGAATCCGGCGTCGAAGGCGGCGTTCCACTGGCGGTACTGGTCGCCGAAGCGCACGACGATTACGTCGGCGCCGCGGATTAGGGTGCGGGTGCGGATGGCGTTGATCTGTGCGCCCTTGTGGTCTTTCCAGAAACTATTTTCCTCCGGACCGAGGATGTCGACGCCGCAGTTGTCGCTGGCGGCGTGGTCGGTGACCGGCGCGGTGAAGGTGACGGGCAGATTATCGGCGCCGTTTTCTATGCGTTGGCGCCAGTCGCTGTGGATTTCGCCGGAGAGGTAGATGGTCCATTGTTTGCTCATAGCTGGTCCTTTTGTTGGTGTTGGTAGAAGGCTGGACAATAGTAATTTAAGGGATGTGTGTGGGCAAAATGTTGCTTTGCGTATAGTAAGCTCGTATCTTCTGCGGCAACTGACTATAGGAGGGTTTTTATATGAAATCGGCACTTGAACTGGCGATGGAAAAGGCCGACGAGGCTGTTGGGGGCGCGGAAGGGATCAGACTTTCGGACGAGCAGAAGGCGGCTATCGACGAGGTGCGTAAGACTTATGAGGCCAAATGGGCTGAGCAGGAGATCTCGCTCAAGGGGGAGTTGGAGAAGGCGGCCGGTGCGGATCCTGCGGCATGGGCCGAGGCGCAGAGTCAGGTGCAGACCCACATGCACAGGGTTCGCGAACAGCTTTTCGCCGAACGCGACGCCAAGATCGAGGCAATTCGCAATCAGTAGGGATTTAGAGGGATGTTGCAAAAAGGGGACGGCCACCGGCCGTCCCCTTTTTGCGTTTAACGCGGCGACGAGTCTGGTCGGTTATGGTTTGCAGATGAGTGCCGTCTATGCGGATGGTGTAGAGCGTGCTTTGCTCGGAGCAAAGCCAGGCTTACGAAGAAGCGCTTATTCTCAGCGCCCGACTACCAACGGTCCGCGAAACACCACGACATGCTCTTGATCTTTTGCGACGATGCGATAGAGATACGTCCCGTTGGCGAGTGGGGCGCCGGATTGGTCGCGGCTGTCCCATGGCGTTTGCTGGAATCCCGGCTCTTGTGCAAATGGCCCGAGTCGGCGGATCAGGCGACCCGTCAACGCGAATACTTCGATCTCGACTTCAGCGGAGCCTGAAAGCATATAGGTAAAAGCGCAGGCCCCTTTCACCGGGTGCGGGTAGAGCAGGGCGTTGGCGATACGCAGGGCATCGCCGAAGCGGAAGGCGATTTTGCGGCGACCGATTTCCTCGTTGCCGCTGAAGAGGCGGGTTTCGAGTTGGTGGCGGCCTTCGCTCAGGTCGGCGCGGGGGCGCCACAGTAGACGTGGCGGTGCGGGAAAGGCGTCGAGGGTGGAGTCGGGTGCGATCGCGCGCCCGTCTAAATAAAGTTCTATACGTGCATTGCTTAGGTCGGGGACATCGAGCAAGAGTCCTTGGCCGGGGCGCAGCGGATCGCCGCTCAAGAAGGTGCCGGTTTCCGGCCACAGCGTGAAGGCGAGCGGGATATGGCCGGGGAAGAATAGCGGGATTTCCAAGCGGTTATCGTTTGCGTCGGTGTCGAGTTGGTTTGCGTCGATGGTGGCGAACAAGCGCGCGCGCGACGGTGGCGTATCGAGGCTATCGAAGCGCACTGTGCGGCTTTCACCGCGTGCGAGGGGGCCGAGGGTCAGTTGGCGCAGGGGATGGTCGAGGCCGCTTTGTTCGAGGCTTAACTGGGCACCATCGCTTGCCGCGCCGAGGTTGCGTACCTGCAGTTCGATTTGTAGACCGGCCTGGCCTAGTGTACTGCTCGCTCGGCTGAGTGCTAGCGAGGGGCGCGGCGCAAAGTCGGCCGACCAGCCGCTGAGTTGCGCGGTCGGGTCGGTGAACCGCGCACGCAGGAGAATATACGGGTGGATGGCGGCGTCGAGCGCGCTGAGGTCGAGATCGCCGAGCGGCAAGTCGCGCAATTGCGGGTGGGGTGTCCACGTGTCGCCTTCGGCGACGAGCACGTCTAGCAAAAGTGGACCACTGCCGATGACCGAGAGCGCGTCCCAGCGCGCGGCCGGGCCGACCGGCACCGAAGTGAGTTGGCCGCGCGAGACTTGGCCCAGCCCCGGATAGCGGAACACCGCCGACGACAACAGGTCGCCCATCCACACTTTGTTGTTGATCCAATCATACTGGCCGGTAATGACCCGCGTTATGTCCTGATCGCTCTGCCACTCGTCGAGGAAGCTCCCGTCAAAGGCGTCGATCATGCGAATTCGGCGTTGGCCCTGCCACTCGACTAGATAAAGGCGTTCGCCGTCGGCGAGGATGCCGTCGGTCCATTCGAAAGTGAAGCCGGTCTCGGTCGGCGGCGAAGTGAATTCGCGCACGATGGACCAGTCTTGCGCGGGGTCGAAGACGCGGATCCGCCATTCGGTGTGGGCGCCTTTCTCGGAACTCATCGCGACATTGTAGATATGGGTGCCGTCGGAGGTGATCAGCGAATGGCCGTTTTTGACGCGACCGAATTTCCACTCTAGCAGGCCGTCGGGTACGGCGACGGTGTCGAGTACGCCGTCGATGGCGCGGATGCGCTCGATCTCGAAGGCCTTACCGCTTTCGTTGTAGATATAACCGTCGCTGTGGTAGGTTGCCGAGATACCGGCGGTCGTCGAGTCAGTGAGCACGCCGAAATTGCCGCTGCGGAAGGTGCCGTTTAGACCGGTGCCGATGCGGGTGAAATGGTCAATGCCCGGGTAGATCGTCGAGTCGTCGTTATACCAGCGCTTGGCGTAGAGGTAGGTGCCGTCGCTGACGAGTACGCCGGAACCCTGTAATTCGCGCACCGTGAAACCGTCTTCGCGTGTTGCTTCGGAAGGGTGCAAGGGCAACGAACGCGTCGAGGGGGAAAGGTGCCCCGCATCGTCGGGTACGAGATCTTCGATCGTGCCGGTCAACAATTGCGCCCCTCGCTGGCTCCACGTGGAGACTCTGTTGCCGAGGCGAAAGGAGCGGGTCGCGCTCCAAGGGCCAGGGGCTTGCGCGGAGTGCAGGCGGACCCGCCAGAAATAGGCCTGGTCGTCGGCGAGTTTGGGTGGTTCGTATACGGCTAAGCCGTCGATGGCGGTTTGCATCGCGGTGATGGTGTCGTCGGCGAAATGGGGTGTGGTGGCGATGGCGAACTCGCACTGGTAGGCGCGCCCGTCGAGCGCTACGGCGGCTTCGAGGCGCAGTGCGGTGCCGGGTAGTGTGGCCCCCGGCGTGGGAAAGAGCGGTGCGGGCAAGAGCGGTTCGAGAATGTTCAGATCCAACATTAAGCCGTTGTTCGTTTCGTCGAATTCGGCAATCCGGTTGATCCCGTCGAGCAGGACTTCAAGGCGGTAGGGGCCGCGTCGGGCGCCGACGGACCAGGCGAAGGAGAGCGTGCGGGTGCCGGTGAAGGGTGGTTCGATCGCAGCGAATAGAGTCTCCGGAGAGGCTTGGGCCGGGTGGCCTAGGATGAGCACCGAGAGGCTGTCGAGCGTCGGACGCCCGTTGTTGCGCAATTCTGTATCGATCTGCAGGGTGGCGTGGCCGCGGACCGCATCGGCGTCTAATTCGATCGAGGCGGGCGTGTAATCCGCGCCGTGGACCAGGGCCAGGTTTTGCGCTGGGTCGCCGATCAACTGCATGGTCAATACCGCGTCGACCCAGCTGGTGTGCGCGGCTAGGACCTGGATTTTAGCGAGGTCGAGCGCGGGACCGAACTGTAAGTTGCCGTACGTGAAGAACTGCTCGTAGAAAAAATTCGAGAGTAGGTTGTTCTGGGCGACGAAGCTCTTGGCGCTGGCCGAGATATAGGCAACGGCGCCGCGCTCGGGTTCATTGACTAGTACTTCGGCCAAGCCCTCAACGGTAGGGTTGGCGAAGAGGCCGTTGAGGCATGAGAGGGCTAGTACGAGTGGTGTGCGCCGGCCATTTTGTATTTGGCTCAGATAGTCCCAATCGGGTAGGCCCAGGCTGAAGACGAATTGCAGGGTGCCCGCGCTGCCGTGGCCATTGAAGTTGAGCAACAGCGCGCCGTCGTTGAAGGCGTCGACAAAAGTGCGGCCGGTGGGATTGGGGAGCGGGTCGTCTCCGGTGTTGTAGACTTTGATAGAAGTCAGGCCGGCGGGTTTGGTAAGGCGGGCGGCGAGCGAGTCGCTGGGATCGGCAAAGATGTTTTTGGGGTGGTAGTTGGCCAGGTAGATCATGCGGTTGCGCCAATCGCCGGCGGGCGGGTCGAGGTCGTAGCGGATGATCTTGTCGACGACTTGCTCGGCTTCTTTGGCCGAGGAGGCGGCGAGACGCCCGATGTGAAAATCGGGTAGCAGATCGTCGCCGTCGACTAGGGTGTAGAGGTAATCGCTCGGCGCGGTGCCGCGGCCGCGGGATTGGTAGAAGAGGCTTGGCACTACAGTGGGCACGCCGCCGCCTTGGATATTGCGGTAGTCCCAGGTTTCGTCGCCCAAGAGCAGGACGTAGGTCGGACGGCCTTGCCAGTTGTGATAGGCGTAGGAGAGGAAGTTGCGCACGGCATCGCGGTCGAAGCGTCCGTGGGTAAATTCGTCGTAAAGGTCCTCACTGGAGACGAGCGCTGTTTGCAGACCGAGGCTCTGACGGTGCATGGCGAGGCGGCGCCCAGCATGCAAAAGTTTGGGGTGGGCGATGACCAGGTAGTCGGCGCTGTGTCCGCTGCGCTGCCAACTAGAGGGAAGGTCGAGGCTTCCTCGGGGTGTCATCAGGGCAAGGCTGTCTGCGACGATATAAAGGGCGTCGGTCTCGTGATGATCTTCGAAAATCGCGACATAGTTCGGATCCGTGCCTGAGACTAGAGCATCGGTAAAGCGATAGCCGTTGGCGATGTCGAGCAGTTCGACTTGTGGGTGGCGGAGACCGCTGACCTTGATGCGGTGTCCGGCGGAGGGCGTTTGCGCGAATTCTAAGTGGCCGGTGCGGGTGGTGTAGAGGCGCCGGTAGTCGATGGCGAACCAATTGAGGTAGACCCAGTCGAATTTGGCCTGGTCGGGGATGGCCTGCACTAAAAGCCGGTTGGTGCCCGTTCGCAGGGTAGTAGAGGGTATCTCCCGCTCTACTATCAATTCTATTTGCCCTTCCCTTTGCGCCCCCCAGACGCGGTTATCGATCTCGGTGTCTTGGTTCAGTTTGATGATAGTATGGTGCCCCAGGTCGGTGAAACCGTGCAGGGCGACGCGGATGCGGGCCTGGTATTCTTCTTCTAAATAGGCGAAGGGCACGTCCCCGGCGGCGATAATAGAGCCTGGGCTTTCGGATCGATTTTCGACCAGGTCCCAAAACCAATGGTCGCGGTCGTCGTCCGGCGCTGCGTCGAGACTCTCGTAGTGGATATCGCGTTCGATATGGGCTGTGGTCCAGAAGGAGTGTTCTTCTGGATAGCCGGCGACGGGAGCACCGGAGCGTTCGCTGAAGCGCAAACCCGCGTCACCGCCCCAAGTAAGCCAATAGGTGTTGCGCCGGCCGTAGAGGCTGGTGAAATCGCGGTCATCGCGGCGGTAACGTCCGTGAAAGAGCAGGAAGTCCTCCGCGTCGAAACGACCATCGGCCTGGCCCTCAACGTGCAATGGCTGTTCTTGGCCCAAGTAGAACAAGCGAAAGCTGCGGGGGTCGATGGCTGCCGAGTTGGCAAAGGTGTTGAGCCAATCGGGGCTGATCCGGTACAATCCATCTTCATCGAGGTTCAGTTTGATCCAGGGGGCTTCCGGGTTGTACCACGTGTTCTGGGCGATCTTTGCTGCCGCCGGCGTCTGCGTCCAAGCGGCGGCTTGCTCGCGATTGAGTAAGGGGTTCCACAAAGGCTCGGGGGCGGTTGTCTTCGCGGCGGCACCGGCGCCGGGGAAACGTATCTCAACTAATAGGCGAGTATAGACCCGCAGGGTGTTGCGGGCGCTGTTGTAGCTATGGGGAAAGAGGCGTAGGGCGTGGGTCTCTACACCGCGCAAGACACCCAGGTATTCACTCTCAGCGCGTTCGGAGGGCAGATAGGTATCGGATACAGGTGCGTCGGGTAGGTCGAACTCTAGGTCGAAATCGGTAAACTCGACGCTTTCTGCGTCGAGGACCCGCACCACCGGGGTTATGCCGGGCGGGGTGGCGAAAATGCGTGCGAGAAAGGGCATTGCGGGCATATTCTCGCCAGTTTGCAGGCGGGGCAGGTCTGTCTGCGCGGCGGCCTGCGCGGGCAGGCGCAATTCGACGATCAGGCTTTGGGCATCGCTCCGTACGACATGGAGCGCATGATGGTCCACCGCATCTGCGGATGCGGTGGTTACCAAGAGCGCGGCAAGAAGAAAGTTCAGAAATGAGATAAAAGGCAATCGGGGCACTTGGGGCGATCGCGGTTATAATGCAGAGAGAAGATGGTATGGGCGCATGGCTCGTTTAAAGATAACAAGGATCCTTTTCCGCCGCCTGGCAAAGACGACATCGGACGAGTGTGCCGGTTCCTGGATCGCAATTATTGACAGTGTAATTTTTAGAGACTACTATCATAAAGTACTGAACGCCCACCGCGATTGAGGGGCTACTCAGCATGGGATCGGGGTGAACGATCAATATACAAGGAGAACGGGATATGGCGGAAAAGGCTAGCTTGAAAATTGGAGACAAGACGGTAGAATTGCCCATCGTCGTCGGCAGCGAGGGCGAGAAGGCGCTGGATATTTCCAAGTTGCGCGCTGAAACCGGCTATATCACCCTGGACCAGGGCTACGGCAATACCGGTTCGTGTCAGAGCGATATCACCTTTATCGATGGCGACAAAGGCATTTTGCGTTATCGGGGCTACGCGATCGAGGACTTGGCCGCGAATAGCACTTTTATCGAGACCGCCTACCTGTTGATCTGGGGCGAGTTGCCCAACGAAGAGCAGTTGAAGGAGTTCAGCGGGCTGTTCAGCAAGCACCAGATGTTGCGTGAGGGCATCAAACACCACTTCAACCTCTTTCCGCCGAATTCGCCACCGATGGCGGTCCTTTCCTCGGTGCTCAACGCACTGAGTTGTTATTATCCTGAGCTTATGGAGATCGAGGACGAGGAGACGTTCACCGAAGCCTCGGCCAGGATCATGTCCAAGGTTCGCACGATCGCCGCTTATTCCTACCGCCAGCAGTTGGGGCACCATATCGAGTATCCGCACCCGAAAAAGAAGTTCGCCGAGAATTTCCTGCACATGATGTTCAGTCAGCCCTACAACGAGTTCGAGCCCGATCCGATCTTGGTCAAGGCGCTGGACCTGATCTTTCTATTGCACGCCGACCACGAACAAAACTGCAGCACTTCGACCGTGCGCATGGTCGGCAGCAGCGAAGCCAATCTTTTCACCTCGGTCGCCGCCGGCGTCGGCGCGCTGTGGGGGCCGCTGCACGGGGGGGCCAATGTGGCGGTGGTCGAGATGCTCGAACGCATCAACGCGGAGAACCTGTCGGTCAGCGACTTCGTCAACCAGGTCAAGGACAAGAAGGCCGGTATTCGCCTGATGGGTTTCGGTCACCGGGTCTATAAAAACTTTGACCCGCGCGCCAATATCATCAAAAAGAGCTGCGAGGAGGTCCTGGCCAAGTTACATATCGACGACCCGATGCTCGATATCGCCAAGGAGCTAGAAGCCGTGGCGTTGGAAGACGAGTATTTTATCCAGCGGAAGCTCTATCCCAACGTCGATTTCTATAGCGGTGTAATACTCCGGGCCCTCGGCATTCCCAAGGAGATGTTCACTGTGATCTTCGCCATTGGCCGCATGCCGGGCTGGATTGCGCAGTGGTACGAGGAGAGCAAGTCCACCAAGATCAGCCGGCCGCGCCAGATCTATACGGGCTCGGTCGAGCGGACGTATCAGCCGATAGGTGAGCGGTCCTAATCGCATGAGTGTCGGAGCAGGCAAGGACGGGCCCTCTGAAATGACCTTCGACGGTGGCGTCGAGCTTGATGGGGGCTTCAACAAGCAGGATGAGCCTACGGGCGACGCCGTGCTGCAATGTCCTTCGTGTGGCCTTTTCCCCTTTGGCGCTGCGGTTGGCGGGCAATGCCCCGACTGCGGCACCGTGCTCGACGGCGAGGACCGCACTGAACAAAAAAGCGTGCTCTTGGCTGATGACTCGATCATGGCTCGGGGCAAGATCGGGGCGATTCTCAAGCAGATGGGTTGTCAGGTGATTGAGGCGACAGACGGCAATGAGGCGTTGCGTCTGGCGGGGATCTTCAAGCCGGATCTTATTATCCTCGATGTGATGATGCCAAACCGCGACGGCATCGCGACGCTGCGCGAATTCCGCAATGACACTCAGTTCGAGGATACACCGATGATCATATTGACTTCCAAGGCGGACGCAAAGACCGTCGGCTTGGCCCTGCGCAGCCAGGCCTCTGATTATATCCTCAAGGACGCCTCGGTCGCTGAGATCAAGGAACGTCTTGCGTTATACCTGGATGGGTAATAACGCGATATTTGCGGAGAGAATAAACGCCGCCGCTTTAGAAGCGGCGAGATAACTCGTCCCGCACGCGTGCGAACGCGGTTTCGATCAATGCGATCAATTCTTTAGTACCCTCCAATGAACCATCATGGCCTAGCTGTTCGAGGTCGTCGCAGAGATCGGCGAGTGCCCGGGCGCCGAGGTCCGTGCAGCTGCCTTTGAGGGTATGTGCTTCCCGTTCCATTGTTTCGGTGTCTCCGGCGGCGGCGGCGGCGCGTATGGCGGAGATACGTGCGTGCCCGTCCTCGGAAAATGTACCGATAAAATCATCCAGCGAAAAGAACCCTCCTTCTTCGAGCTGTTTGAGCTCCAAGAGTGCGGCCTCGTCGATAATGCAGTTCTCGTCGTCTAGTGTCCGCGCCAGGTCGTTAAGCGCGCCGGCCAGGCGTTCGAGTTCGGATTCGAGGCGCGTGCAACTGGCCTCCGCCGCTGCCAGGTCACCCGCGGAGATGTGGCCTTGCAAGGCCTTGGTCTGCGCGACGGCGGGCGCGGCGCCGAAGTTGATAATGGTTTTATGGAGATCATACGCCGCGCTGGCCACGGCTTCGCCGTCGCCGCGGGCTAGGCCTTCCCGCATCTGCCCGAGTAGCTGCGGGTAACTCTCGGAAAATAGTTTGAGCAGTTGGTGGAATAGCGCGGCCTCGTTCCGAAGGCGTTCTATAAGTGCTGTTTCATCAATCAGCGACAGGGCGTCCTCGGGCGGCTCATTTTCCCGCGTTAGCTTGTCGATCAGCCCCAGGATGAGCGCCCGGCGGATGGGTTTGGAAGTGTAGTCGTCCATACCGACTTCGAGGCAGCGCTCGCGGTCGCCTTTCATGGCGTTGGCGGTCAGGGCGATGATGGGCACGTGTCCACCTTCCCGAGCCTCGCGCTCGCGGATCGCGGTGGTGGCGGCGAAACCGTCCATTCCGGGCATCTGCACGTCCATCAGTACCACGTCGAAGTCGCCTGCTGCGAATTTTTCCACGGTTTCTCGCCCGTTGCGGGCGATGACGAGCTGGTGGCCCGCTTCTCTCAGCATGCCCACGGCGACTTTCTCATTGAGTGGATTATCTTCGGCCAACAGGATTCGGCGCGGTGGTCTGCCTTGACTCGTCTCGTCTTCGGCGGGTAAGCTGTCGGCGACGGGTTGGCCGCTGCCGAGGGCCAAGTGTATGGTAAAATGGAAGGTACTGCCCTCGCTCGGTGTGCTCTCGACCCAGATCTCCCCGCCCATCAGATCGACCAGTCGGGAGGATACCGCCAGGCCTAGGCCCGAGCCGCCGTAACGGCGGGTGGTTGAGGTGTCGGCTTGGGAGAAGGCGGCGAAAATGCGTTGTTGTTGTTCGCTGTCGAGCCCGATGCCGGTGTCTTGCACGGCGATGTGCAGCTCGATGCGCTGCTTGGTCTGTTGGCCCGTGACGCGGATGTCGACGCCGCCCTCTTCGGTGAATTTCAGGGCGTTGCCGACCAGGTTGATAACGATCTGGCGCAAGCGCAACGCATCGCCTTGCAATACATCCGGGACTGCCTCGTCGACTTTCAGCGTCAGGGCCAGGTCTTTTTCGCGGGCTCTGGGCTCGAAGGTTTTGACGATATCCCCGAAGGTGCGTCGCAGGGCGAAGTTCTTTGTTTCGAAGGTGTGTTTATCGGCCTCAATACGGGACAGATCGAGAATGTCGTCGATTAGCGCGAGCAGCGCATTGGTCGAAATGCGTACCACATCGAGGTGGTCCTGTTGCTCGGCGTCGAGTGAGGTCCGAGACAACAGATCGGTCATGCCGAGGATGGCGTTCATCGGCGTGCGGATTTCATGGCTCATATTGGCCAGGAAATCACTTTTCGACTGGTTAGCGGTCTCGGCGGCCTCTTTAGCCCGTTGCAGTTCTTTCTCGCCGCGGTACCGGTCGACGATATCCCAGAAGCGCTGGAACCCCTGGGAAAGGACTTGGGCGAAACGCGTCGCGATATCGATATCGCGTTGGGAGAAGGTTTTGGTGCGTCTGCGCTCGATGGCCAACGTGCCCTGCGAGAAGGGTACGTCGATGGCGTGGCCTCCCTCGGTCAGTTGTCGGCTGTGGGCTTGCCCATTTTTCCAGGTCTGGATCACCCAAGGTCGTTCTAGGGGACCGTCGCCGACCGGCGAAACCGGCGACATGAGCCGGGTTATGGCGGCCAAGGGATTTGCAGTCGAGGGGGCGATGGTGAGAAAGTCACTGCCGTCCTCGTTGACGATGTGGATCGCGGTTGTATTCGGTTTTACTTCGAGCTTGTCTAGCTGCTCGTGGATCTCGTGGACTACCTGTACCAGGTCCTCGGGCCGGTCCATACCGGCGATCTGTAGGCGGATGGCGGCTTCGGCTTCTTCGAAGTGGTATTCCCAGCGCAGTTTCTGCTCAGCCTCTTCGCGTTCGGTGACTTCGCGCTGCAGTGATTCGTTGGCCCGGCTCAGTTCGGCGGTACGTTCAGCGACACGCATTTCGAGGTCGGCGTTAGCCCTTTCGAGCTCTTCTTCGATACGGCGTTTGTAGAGCGATATTTCTATCGAGGTCTGCAGCTCGCGGTCCTTGAAGGGCTTGAGCAGATACGCGAAAGGCTCGGTGGCCTTGGCTCTTTCGAGCGTGGCATTGTCGGAAAAGGCCGAGAGAAAAATCACCGGGATGCGCAGATTGTCGCGGATGTGGCCGGCGGCCTCGACCCCGTCCATATCCCCAGCGAGTTGGATGTCCATAAGCACCAAGTCAGGGGCTACACCGCCGGCCTTCGCGATGGCGTCTTCGCCCGTCGCCACGTGCAGGGGCACCTCGTAGCCCATCTTCTCGAGCTTGCTGATGATGTTCATGGCGATGATAGGCTCGTCTTCGACGACCATGATCCGGGTTTTACTCACGACGCGGTTCCCTCAGGTGTGGCAGTGGTCCAGGAGGTCAGTTGTGATAGAACCTTTTCCGCATCGTCGGCCAACGCCAGGGTCCGGTCGAGTGTGCCCAGCGGGCTTTTGATCGTGTGGGCACACTGCGCGAGGCCCTCGGAGTCGCGGTAGAGCCCGGCGGTATTTTTCTTCCAGAAGCGCGCCACTTGCTTAGCCGCCCTCTGGCGCGGGTGCCGGTGGTTCGGGTGGGGCAGGGGCGGTTGAGACTCGCACGGCGGCGAGGGCCTGGTCGAGTACTTGCACTCTGATGGGTTTAGTGACATAGTCGTCCATACCGGCGTCGAGACAGCGTTGGCGATCGCCTCCCATCGCGTGCGCCGTCAGGCCGATTATGTGCAACCGCTGGCCGGACCCCTGTTCCCGAAGCCGCAATGCGCGCGTTGTTTCGAGGCCGTCTTTGCCCGGCATCTGCAGATCCATCAATACCGCGTCAAAAAGACTGTCCCTCGTCAGATCCAATGCTTCCTCGCCATCGTTGGCGACAGTAACGGAATGGCCTCGCTGCTTCAGCAGGCCGATGGCGACCTGCTGGTTAAAGACATTGTCTTCGACGATGAGGATATGCAGGTTCGGCTGGGGTGAAAGTGATTCGCTTTCCACGACGGTTTGGTCTTTAGGCTCTGGCCGGGTCTGGAGCGGAAAGCGGACGGTGAAGGTGAAGGTGCTGCCCACGCCCTCCTCGCTTTCGACCTCAATCCGACCGCCCATCATCTCGGCGATTTGGGCGCAGATCGAAAGTCCTATCCCAGTACCGCCGTAGCGGCGGGTCGTCGAGGCGTCGATTTGTGTGAAGGACTCGAAGATGTCTTCGCGCTTGTTCGCCGGGATGCCGATGCCGGTGTCGCGCACCTCGAATAGCAGGGTGGTCTGGCCCGGATCTAGTTCCAGGCATCGGACGCTGACGGTGATTGCGCCCTGCTCGGTGAATTTGACGGCGTTGGAAAGCAGGTTGATCAGAACCTGTCGGAGCCGTGATGGGTCTCCGAGCAACGCGTCGGCCACGTCCTCGTCGATCCGGTAGTTCAGTTCGATGTTTTTTTTGCGGGCGTGTAGGGCCAAGGTTTTGACGCTACTTTCGACTATTGGGCGCAGATCAAAGGCGATGTTTTCGAGGTCGAGTTGTCCGGCTTCGATCTTGGAGAAATCGAGGATGTCGTTGATGAGTTGCAATAGCGAATAGGCCGAAGTCTTGACGATATGAAGGAATTCGCGCTGGCTGTCGTCGAGGGCGGTTTCGAGGGTGAGTTCGGTCATGCCGATGACCGCGTTCATGGGGGTGCGGATCTCGTGGCTCATATTGGCGACAAACTGGCCTTTGGCCTGGTTGGCCGCCTCGGCGGCCGACAACGCCTCTTTGAGGTTGTCTTCGGTCTGCTGGCGCACGCTGATTTCGCTTTCTAAGTCGGCGTAGTACTGTTCGCGGGTGGTGATATCGTTATTGCGGTTGAAAGCTTCTTCGAGTACGGTGGCCAGTTCCTGCAACGATACAATATCGCGTTTGGAATAGGCGTTGGGCAGGTGGCTGTTGACCGCGAAGGTGCCATGGGCGAAGGGCACGTCGATGACCGAACGGATTGCTCCGCCGAAGGTTTTATTTAACCTTGCCAGCTCATCGGCGCCGTCTTCGACCGCGAGGTCGCGGCGGTAAAAAGGGCGCCGTTCGCGCCAGGCCTTTGCAAAGGCTTCGATGGTCTCCATGGTTTCGGCGCCTTTCAACTGCTTGAGCTGCTGGCCCGAGCTGTCGATGGCGTAGGGCATGAAGACCAGCGGATCACTCGTGGGCTCGACGATATTGATACCGCAATTGTCGAAGGGGATATTGATGGCGATCAGCCCTTGGTGCAGGGCGTGCAGGACCTGCGCGATATCGCCGGTGTTCTCCATCGCCCAGATCTGTTCGCGCATGCGGTGCAGGACGGCCTGTTCGCGCTCGTCGCGCAGGCGGTCTGACCCGTCGCGCACGACGCAGGTATAGAGGCGGCGGCCGCTGGCGGTGAACTCGCCGACGGACAGTTCCATTGGAAAGGTCATGCCGTCTTTGCGTTGACCTTGGACGAGAGTACCCTGGCCGATGAGACCTTTCCGCCACCCCCTGGCGAGGAACTTGGCGATGTACTCGTTGGGTTTGCTGCGGTGGGGCTCAGTCATCAGCAAGCGGATGCTCTGGCCGACTATTTCTGGTGCGGAGTAGCCGAAGATACGCTCGGCGGCCGGGTTGAAGACCTCGCAAAATCCGCGTTCGTCGATGATGGCGAAGCCGTCGACCGCGTTCTGTACCGCGGCTTGGAAGCGCTGCTCGGTTTCTTGGATTTCGGTAATGTCATTGGCGACCCCGACGACTTTCCAGTGTGTGTCGTCGAGATGTTCGATATGCGTGTTCTCGATCAGGTAGTGCATCTTGCCGTCGCGGTCGAGGCTGCGGAAGCGAAAACTATAGAGCGTCTGGCCGGTATCGAGCGCTATGCGGCTGACGTTGTCGCCTTGTTTACGGTCTTCGATCGGCCTGGACTGGAACCAGGCCTCGGCATAGCTCTGGCCGGGCGCGAGGTCAAGCGGCAGGAAGCGCTGGGCGGCTTCTTCGTTAACGATCCGGGTCTGCCACTCGAAATTGTCTTCCTCGACCTTGTAGACATAGGCCTCCCAGGCCAGGCAGTGGGTCTGGTCGAAAATGTTCTGGGATTGATGCTGCAGAGTTTGATACGAAGCTATTTCTACCAGCCGGCGGCAGCCATCGTTGAGTAAGTGGGCTATGCGCTGCAATGGGACGATATCTTCTTTATTGAAGGCGTTGATTGTAGAGCTGTTGATGGCCAGGGTGCCGATTTCGAAGGGCACGTCGATCAGCGAGATATTGTAGGGCAAGAGAGACAACTTGGTGTCGGGCTGATACAGGGGGTGCCCCGAACTCCAGGTCTCGATGACCCAGGGATAATCCACCGCGTTGTTCGAATCCTGGGGCCAAGAGCGGTCTATCAGGCGCTCGAAGGCGATATTCTGTTGTTGGGGATAGATGGATACGAAATCGGTGCCCGCATTGTTGACGATTTGGATCGAGGCAGAGTCGTGCTCGATGCCGAGTTGCTGCAATACGCGGCGAATTTCTTGCAGTACGTTGTTGAGGTCCTGTGGACTGCGCATTTGCACGATCTGTTGGCGGACCGTGTTTTCAGCCTCGCTTAGCTCGTATTCGCGTTGCAGCAAGTGACGGGCGAGGGTATCTTGGCGGAAGAGCCAGATGAGCGCTATGGCGCTGCTTCCCAGGAGAAGTACAGAGGCGATATGCCCGATGGGCGGGGGGGCTAGGGGGATACCGTCCCGCAGCATAATGCTGCCGGCGCAAAGGCCGATGACGGCAACGAGATAAGAAAGGGTCCTGCGACTCATTAATTTTGTTGCAGTTATTTTAAGAGGATACAAAAACGGGGCTAATTTCGGGTGAAGCTCCTTACCTAATTTTGTGGATAGCAAATATTGGAGCAAATTATAAGAATAGTAAAGATTGGGGGCAAATTAGCGGGTGGGGGAGTCTTAGTGCGAAACGCGCGCGATAGCGGATAATGGCCGCGTCGATCTCGGTGTCGGGGGCAGGGTAGAGTCGGGCCGGTTCCCACGGGTAGTCGTAGAGTGTATGCGGTTCGGGCAGTGGGCCGAGTTGTTCGAGCAACCGCCGGTGGTTCGGTTGCCAGCCGATGTGTTCAGGGTGTGAAAATGGCCGAGGGCGTGTATATAGGCGACGGGGGTTGCGGCCGCCCTTTAGGGGTTTGTTGCCGGCGAGGATTTGCTCGAGGTCGTTGTCGTCCTCGCCGAGGTCCTCTATGACGATGAGTTCGCCTCGCAGTCCCCGCCGTAGAAGACGGAGAGGCTCGGCGGATCGTGGGGAATCTGCGAGAACAGTTCTAACGCAGCCCCGTCGGCGAAAAAACCGTGGGTGATCTCGGAGAGCGTCGGGCTATCCGGGTAGTAAGGGGAAGGATTGTCCTGGCGGATCTTTTGACGACGACGGTGGCCGGGGTCGCGGAGTTGACCTGCATCCTGCAGCGCAGCAGCAGGATGCGCTCGACTCGTTTGCTGATGAAACGGTCGCTTTGGCGCTCGCTGGTGTCTGATATTAGCCTCCGGTTTCGCATTGGATTCGCGGGAGATCCGTGTGGAGAAAAGAGCAAAGACTCTGCCGTGTCAAGGAGGGGGTGGATTCGCCTCGGTTGACCTTAGCATTGCTCTAGTATTGTTTTAAGAGTAGCAGATCACACTTAGCGAATCGAAGATTCTCTCGATGTGAAAGGAGCAGGCGATGCAGCCCAGAATCAGCGCGCGCCACGGCAAGATTACTGAAGGCACGAAAGAACATATCGCGCAATCCTGTCGCAAACTCGAACACTATTTCGACGGTATCCTAGCCTGCGAGGTCGTTCTCGATAAGGAAAAACACGGTGACAAAGTCGAGATCATCGTTAAAGTACCGCAACACACCTTTACCGCGTCGGCGTCGGCGGACAACCTCTACAAAGCGCTTGCCGATGCCGAAGCCAAGGTCGAAGTGCAATTAAAGAAACACCACGATAAAATCGTGTCGCACCACTGAAGTCTATCACTTATGGGTAGAAACCCTAGGTATTTAAAAGATGGCCCAGTTTTTCTGCGGCTTTGCAATGGTCGGTGCCATTGTCAATGATCTCAGCTCGCTATATATTTGAATAAAGGTCTTTATGCTAATTCACCCCATTACAGCCCATGTTGAGCTATGATCATAGGTATTCCGCGCGAAACCTTTGCTGGTGAAAATCGCGTTGCCCTCGTCCCTGATGCAGTGTCCGGCCTAGTCGCTCTCAATAGCGAAATCATAGTGGAACCCGGTGCAGGAACGGCTGCGGGTTTTGCTGATACAGACTATACCGAGTGCGGTGCGCAAATCGCCGCTGACCGCGACGAGGTCTTCGCCCGTGCCGATGTTGTATTGCAGGTGCGCACCTTCGGGGCGAACCCCGAAGCCGGGCGTGCAGACCTTGCCCTTGCCCGTTCTGGTCAGATCATCATAGGTGCTTCGGACCCTTTGACCGCGGGGCCGCAACTGCGCGAATTGGCGACGACGGGAGCAACTCTTTTTGCCATGGAACTGATTCCGCGCATTACCCGGGCTCAGAGCATGGATATTCTCTCGTCGATGGCGACGATCGCCGGTTATAAGGCGGTGCTGATGGCGGCCGATGCGCTGCCACGGATGTTTCCGTTGTTAATGACGGCCGCCGGCACGCTGACTCCGGCCCGGGTGCTTATCATCGGCGCCGGTGTTGCCGGGCTTCAGGCGATCGCCACCGCCCGCCGTTTGGGCGCAGTGGTTCAGGCCTACGACGTTCGGCCGGCGGTAAAAGAGCAGATCGAGAGCCTCGGGGCCGAGTTTATCGAATTGGAGATCGACGCGGGGGACTCTGAGGACGCCGGCGGTTATGCCAAGGCGCAGGATGAAGCGTTTTACCGCCGCCAACGGGAAGAACTGGCTAAAGTTGCCGGGCAGAACGACGTGGTTGTCACGACCGCGGCGATCCCTGGCCAGCCGTCGCCGCTATTGATCACTGCTGACGCCGTGCGCGCGATGGATCCGGGCTCGGTTATAATTGACTTGGCTTCGGAGCGCGGTGGCAATTGCGAGTTGACCTGTCCGGGCGAGACTGTTGTTGAAGACGGTGTGCAGATCATGGGGCCGTTGAACTTGCCAGCGGCCGTGCCCAATCACGCTAGCCAGATGTACTCGCACAATATTTCTATTTTTCTTCGTCACTTATTGGGTGAGGAAGGGCTGCAATTTGATATGGAAGATGAGATTACGCGTGAGACGCTGGTGATGCGCGATGGCCAGGTCGTACACCCGCGCATCCGCGAAAGCGACTCCGAAGGAGGCCATTGATGGAAGTGTTCGTCGCCGCACTAACGGTTTTCGTGCTGGCCGTCTTCATCGGTTTCGAGATTATCACCAAAATTCCGCCGACCTTGCACACGCCGCTGATGTCGGGCTCTAATGCTATTTCTGGCGTTACCCTGGTCGGTGCATTGCTTTCGGCTGGTTCCTCCGAGGATCCGACGCTGGCAACCTATTTAGGCCTAGCGGCGCTCGTTTTCGCCACGATCAACGCGGTGGGCGGTTTTATGGTGACCCATCGCATGTTGAGCATGTTCAAGAGGCGGGACTAAACCCATGAGCATGACCCTGATCAACTTCGCCTATCTCGTCGCCTCTGTGCTCTTCATCCTCGGTCTCAAGGGGCTGACGCATCCGCGTACGGCGGTGCGCGGCAATACGCTGGGCGCGTTGGCGATGTTGCTGGCGGTGCTGGCGACCTTGCTCGACCAGCGCATTCTCTCCTTCGAATATATTTTGATTGGTGTCGTGGTAGGCTCGCTAATCGGCGTGGCTTTCGCGGCGAAGATCCCGATGACCTCCATGCCCGAGCTAGTGGCGATCTTTAATGGCTTCGGCGGCGTGGCTTCGGTGCTGGTGGCCGGTGCGGCGTTGATCGAAGTACAGGGCCCTTCGCATCAGTTCACGGTTTCCACGGCGGCCTCAGGCCTTATCGGCGCGGTGACCTTCTGGGGCAGCCTGGTGGCCTTCTTCAAGTTGATGGAAGTGCTCAAGCGGCTGATCCAGTTTCCCGGCCAGCAATTTTTCAACGGCTTGCTGACGTTGGTCTGTATTGGCCTGGGCAGCTGGCTGGTGCTCGAACCCGGGCAGATGGACGCCTTCTGGATTATGGTCTGCGTGGCTTCGCTATTGGGCGTGATGCTGGTGGTGCCCATTGGTGGCGCGGATATGCCGGTGGTGATCGCCTTTCTCAATTCTTGCTCGGGGTTGGCGGCGGCGGCGACGGGTTTCGTGCTCGACAACAATGTGCTAATTATCGCTGGTTCGCTGGTCGGCGCTTCAGGGCTGATCCTGACCCAGATCATGTGCAAGGCGATGAACCGCTCGCTCGGCAACGTGTTTTTCGGTGACAGCGGTGCGACGCCGGCCGCTTCCGGGGCTAGTGACGACGAGGTGTATGCAGGTAAGATCAAGTCGACTTCGGCCGATGAGGTGGCGATGCTCTTTGATACCGCCCGTCGCGTGGTGATCGTGCCCGGCTACGGGATGGCGGTGGCTCAGGCGCAGCACGCGGTGCGCGACTTGGCGGATCTGTTGGAGCAGCGCGGAATTGAGGTCGAATACGGCATCCACCCGGTGGCCGGCCGGATGCCGGGCCATATGAACGTGCTATTGGCCGAGGCCGAGATCTCCTACGACAAGTTGGTCGAAATGGACCGCATCAACGCCACGTTCCAACAGACCGATGTGGCGTTGGTCATTGGCGCCAATGACGTGGTCAACCCGCTGGCCCGCGAAGATAATTCGGGGCCGATTGCGGGCATGCCGATTCTCGATGTCGACAAGTCGCGGACGGTAGTGGTGATCAAACGGAGCCTGAGTCCGGGTTTTGCCGGTATACCGAATCCGCTTTTTGCGGCGGATAATTCGTTGATGTTTTTTGGCAGTGCGAAGGAAGCGGTGTTGGATCTGGTGACGGCCGTCAAGGAGAGTTGATGTTGGTGTACGCTGTGGGCTAAGGTGTTTATCCTTCGCTCATTATCGTCGACCATCCTTGGTCGGCTCCGAGGTGTAGACCTCAGATTTCACTTCCTGTGAAATCTGGGCCCACAATCTGCTCGGGGTAAACACCTTAGCCCACCTCGGCAAACCTCGTTGGTTGGGGGAGACGAGTATCGTGCGAATCCTCAATGCATATCTTCGCATCAGTTTGATGCTCTTTATTGGCCTGTTGTTCTGCGTTTGTAGTCCCGATTTTAATCCCACAAGAAATCCGTCCACCAGTTCGGTGGATCTCGAGTTGCTTATTCCCGCTAAGTTGGGTGCAGAGCGTGGCGGACGACGAGGGCAGCACGGCCGGCATGACGGCCTATGTGGCCTTGCTACCTGTTAGGGTGGACGCGCACGCGAAGTGTCGCTGGCGGTCTGGATCCTCGCCGCGTTCTTTTTGCTGCGTTATCTGCTAACTTGACAGTTTAAAATTGTGGCAGTATGCTGGAGGTTATGAAGCCAATACATATACATAAGTTGCTGGTCTGCGTTGTGGTCGTTTTACTGGCGATCCCGGCGGTGGGCTGGTCACAGGAAGTGCACTTTGTCGAATCCCCCACCGGCTCGCTGACCAAGGCGCGGCAATTGTTGGATGCGGCCGATTTGCGCGTTCTGTTGCCCCTGGGCTATCGGATCGCAGGCGATTATGGTGAGTTGGGTGATCGGCCCGGCGTGGTGGAAAATCGGGTTTATTCCAACGGCAAACGCGTTGTCGAGATCGGTATCGCCTCTGGAATCGGCGGCGGATACGAATTCATGCTGGTCGGTGACGCCGGTGCGGATCTGCGGAAGATCCATTCTGAGTTCAAGGCCCTGGCCAAAAAAAGCAAGGGCCGCAAGAGAGGCGAACCCGACCTAGCCTATGAAATGTTCCGCCTAGGGCATATCGAAGCCGACCGCGCGTTGGGGCTGCTCAAGGCGCTGGGATATCACACGGTCGAGTTCGAGAAGAAGTCGAGCAAGGTGGCCAGTTACGAGTCGATTTTTGATCTCGTGCAGGGCAAGAAGCCCAAGTTACCGTGGGTGGTCAAGGTTTCTAATGCCTCTAAGACCAGCCTGCTCGAAGCCGATATGGTTAACAAGGCTAAGGCGAGCAGTAGCAAAAAAAACCAGGGCGCGCCGCAATTGGGCGGTTCACACTTGCACCACACGACCACCGGCTCGCCGGAGGAGCGCCTGCTCTTCGTCTACGATCTCAACGACCCCGAGCCGCTTGAACGCTTGGTCAATGTCTTGAGCACCCAGATCGACCTGCCGGCGCAGCAGATCGTGATCGAGGCCCTGGTCATCGAGGTCAATACCAGCCAGTTGAACGATGTCGGTATTGAGCTTAGAGGTCAGCAGGAAAATACCGAATTGTCCTTCGAGGCCACTGGATCGGGCAATAGTCTGACGAAATTTTTGTTTTCGCGCGACGGCTTTAGCGATTTCATTGATTTCCGTGGCAAGCTCGAAGCGCTGAAGGAGACCGGTGACGCCGAGGTGCTGTCGAGTCCTTCGGTGCTGGTTCTCAACGACCGCCAGGCGCGGATTCAGGTGGGCCGGCAGATTCCCGTCGCGAAAACGACGGCGACAACTTCTTCGGTCAGCAAGGGCATCGAGTATTTTCCGGTCGGCATCGTGCTCAACTTGCGGCCCCGCATCAATCGCGAAGGCACCGAGGTGACGATGCAGATCGAGACGATCATCTCCTCGATCTCGGTGGAGTCGGCGGCGCGCCTTGAGCAAGGCACTTCGGGTATCGAGTTTTCGCCGATTATCGATAATCGTCTGGTCGAGACCTATGTGCGGGTCGCCGACGGCACGCCTTTTATTATCGGCGGCCTGTTGTCGACCGAACAGCAGGGGTCGCGCACCGAGGTACCGCTATTGGGTGGGTTACCCCTTATCGGGCGCCTGTTCTCGCGCGAGCGGCTGGAGACCGAGCAGCGTGAGGTGATCGTGGTGATCACTCCACATATCGTGCCGCTGGAAGATAACAGTTTCAGCTATCTGATCCCGAAGGATTCGGACCTCTTCGACCGCTTTAACACGCAGCTTTTCCGCAACGCCTACCGGGTGCGCGACGACGACGTATGGGACTTGAAATTCGTCCAGGAGAGCCCGGTGTTCAAGGCGTTGAAAGGACAGGTAAAGCAGAGTGCGCGCGAGGATGTGATGTTGCAGCGTAAGGAGCCTTTCCAAAGCCTGTTGCAGGGGCGGGTGCCGGGCGAGGAGGTGCTAGTGCGGCGGATGCTCTACGAAATCGTCGGCAATCTCGACTTCTCCGAGGAGGTGAACCTCAACCAGGTCTTTTTCTTTTCTCCGCCGCTCGATGAAAAGAGCGTGCGGCGTTTCAGCGACGATCTGACGCTCGTCGACCTCCTGCCCAAGGTCTTGGTTTCACCCGAGAGCGCGGTGATCTTGAGTTTCGAGGCACAGCCCACGCCGGTGCCGGGCCACGCCTTCGGGATGCCGATTGCTACCGTCCGTGATACAATCCTACCAGTGGGCGAGCAGGACGAGCTATTGTGGAAGATGAACATCTACGATGACAACGCGGTGCCGCAGCAGTGGTCGATCGTATTGACCAACGAGAGCGATATCGAACGGTTGCGCCAGGTGCTGATCCTCAAGCGGGTGCTCAAGCTCAACCAGAATATGGCTCAGACAATGCAGGGTTTCCGTCCGGGGGTGCAGATCCTCTTCCCGACCCGTGAGGATATGCGTAACCGCTACCATCCGATTGACCGTGAGGTGGCCAAACTTTTTTACGAGTCGAAGTTCCCCTACTTGGTTTCCGAGCGGATCTTCAACGAGACGGTACATCAGGTGGAGCAAAGCTTAGGAGGTGGGCGATGAAGTCGCTGGTGTTATTGTGCGCCGCGCTGTTTTGCGCGAGCTGTGCCGAGGAGCCGAAGCGGTTGGTCGGCACGACGACCGCGGACGGCCGGTTCAAGCTGAGCCTAGAGGCGACCGACTATTGGGTGCGGCCAGGTTTTTCGTTGCCGGTCAAGGTGCGTGTCGAGAGCCTGGTCGGCCCTTTGGTTGAGGCGTGGGCGACCGAACTGGAACTGGTCGCCAACAATGGCGATATCTCGCCCTCGTCGCTCTACGTGGAATTTGACGGCGTCGCGGAAGATGAGGTCGCCAACCAGGCGGACTCGGTCTTCGAAGCGTGGATCACCTTTGAGGCCGAGAGCCGGATAGAGCAGTTGGCGCAGGGCGAGGTGCACGCGATGTTTCTCGAGCAGCACGCGGTGATCAAATTGCGCATCACACCGGAGGTGGAGGAATAGGCGTCGCGCGTCGTTCAAAAAACGCTTTGTCGAACCACCGGATTATGGCAATAGCGGGGCGAGCTTTCGCAAGGCGCCGTGTCGCGTAGTGATGCTCTGAACCAATCCTACGTTAATAGGTGCGATTCTCGCTACAAAGTAGAGCGTTATATCCGAAATCCCACTAGTGGAGATTCGGGATACTCTGTATTAGATAAACAACGCCGGGCTCACCTCTAGCCTCACCCGTCTTCCGCCTACTCCACAAAAAACGCGTCGTCCGGCCAATCCTCGACGACGAAGCCCTCCTTCATGTTGACCATCGGCAGGTAATTGTGCAACCTGCGGATCGGGTCTAAGAGCCGAATGGTCTTCAATTCCAGGATCGAGTCTTCTCCGTGGTTTTTCTGCAGAGAGGGAATGATCTTACCCTGAACGTTTTCCGCCACGTCGCTGTCGGACTCGCCTTCGACTACCATCACCAGCGCGATATGCCCCTCGATTTCGGCGATATAACTGTCGCGGATCAGCTCGCTAAAGACATCGGCGACATTCGGTTCGTGGCGAATCTCCTGCACGATCTGGCTGTGGGTGATGCCCAATTTGAACTTGATCGTCAGCATATGCTGCGTCGAAAAACGGCCTGTGCCTTTCGCTTGCATATCCACGGAAGCGTAGTAGGAGAGGATGCCTTCTTGCTCGAGGCGGGTGCGTTTGCGGCTGACGGTGCGCACCGGGACGCCGGTCAGTGTGCTGATGCGATTGTCTGAAGAACGGGGATTGCGGATTAGGGCGCGAATGATGCGCCGCTCTTGATCATCGAGATGCCTCATGGCCTAAATTCTCCCTTTATAGGTATGTAATAGCATAATTTAGGCCACATATGATATTTCTCGCAAGAGATGTCACAAGAAACTTATAAACAAGTGGCACAATAATGTATTGACAATACAGATCTATTTTCGTATATTAACCCCTCTTAAACAATAAATATTAGATGAACAGACCGAGACGACGGTCCTGTCCACTTGCCTGCTCGCACCCTTCCTTATCGATGCGAGCACGGATCTTTTTAGCAAACGACGGCAATTTTTCAGCGAGACGAACACGAGGTCGTCCCTATGCGGGCGCAACCCATGTGTATCGTATGCTCTATCGTTTACCGGACAGGCCTCCGAGCAAGGGAAGGTTAAAATGACACATATCCCCGGATATCCGAAAAAACAAGGGCTCTACGACCCGGCCTATGAAAGCGACGCCTGTGGTATTGGCTTCGTCGTTAATATCAAGGGCCGCAAATCGCACAAATTAGTGCATCAAGCGATAGAGGTACTCGAGCATATCGAGCATCGCGGCGCTTGCGGTTGCGAGGTCAACACCGGCGACGGCGCGGGTATCTTATTGCAATTGCCGCACAAGTTTTTTGCCGGCGTTTGCGATTTCGACCTGCCCGAACCGGGCGAGTACGGGGTCGGTATGCTCTTTCTGCCGCCCGCCGCCGCCGAGCGCGCGGCTTGCGAGGAGATTTTCGTCCGTATCGTTGAAGAAGAGGGCCAGCGTTTCTTGGGGTGGCGCGACGTGCCGACCAACAACGCCGCCCTCGGTAATACCGCGAAGGCGCGCGAGCCGGTCCAGCGCCAGGCCTTTATCGGTCGCGGCGAAGTCTACGGCGACGACGAATTGGCCTTTGAGCGCAAACTATATGTCATCTGCAAGCGCTCCGAGAACGATATTCGCTATAACGACGAGCTGGCCAACGGCGACTTCTTCTATCCGGCGAGTCTCTCGTCGCGGACCATAGTTTACAAGGGCATGCTAATCCCCGACCAGGTCGAGGGTTATTTCCCCGATATGGTAGACGAGCGTTTCGAGTCGGCGATTGCGCTGGTGCATTCGCGTTTCAGCACCAATACCTTTCCCAGTTGGGAGCGGGCGCACCCTTACCGCTATATGATCCACAATGGCGAGATCAACACCGTGCGCGGTAACGGCAACTGGATGCATGCGCGCGAAGGGATGTTAGCCTCGGAGCTCTTTGGCGACGATATCGACAAGCTCTACCCGATCATACACGAGGATGGCTCCGACTCGGCCAAATTCGACAACGCGCTCGAATTGCTGCATCTGGGTGGACGCTCGTTGGCGCACGCGGCGATGATGATGATCCCCGAGCCGTGGGAAAAGCACGAGACGATGAGCGACGAGAAGCGTGCTTTTTATGAGTATCACAGCTGCTTGATGGAGCCATGGGACGGCCCGGCTTCGATCGCTTTCACTGATGGCACGATCGTTGGCGGTACGCTCGACCGCAATGGTTTCCGGCCCTCGCGATATTATATCACCAACGACGACATGATGGTGCTCTCCTCGGAGACTGGCGTGCTGGCGATTCCGCCGGAGGACGTGGTCAGCAAGGGGCGTTTGCAGCCGGGGCGTATGTTGCTGATCGACACGGCCGCTGGCCGTATCATCAGCGACGAGGAGATCAAGCACCAGGTCTCCATCGAGCATCCTTATCGCGAATGGCTCGATGCCAATGCCGTCGCGTTGGAGGATCTGCCCGAGACCAAGGGCGCGCCGCTGATCGAGACGCACGAGGAAGTGCTGAAGTGGCAACAGGCCTTTGGATATACCTTTGAGGATTTGCGGGTTTTCCTCAAGCCGATGATCGAAGTGCAGAAGGATCCGAATGGCTCGATGGGCAACGACGCGGCGCTGGCGGTGCTTTCTGAGCGGACACAGCTCTTATATAGCTATTTCAAGCAGCACTTCGCGCAAGTCACCAATCCGCCGCTCGATCCCTTGCGCGAGGAGTTGATTACTTCCGCAGAAACCAAGATCGGCCCCGAGCGCAACTTATTAGAGCCCGAGCCGGAGAGTTGTCGTCAGATCACCCTGCAGCGGCCGATTCTCAAAAACGCCGAGTTGGAAAAGCTGCGCGAGGTCGATCTCTTCGGCCACAAGGCGGTGACGATTCCGATCTTGTTCAATCGCGCTGACGGCGAGGCGGGGCTTGAGAAGGCGATGGAAGATCTATTCGCCAAGGTCGACGTGGCCGTCGCTGAAGGCCACAATATGATTATTCTTTCCGACCGCGGCGTAGATACCGACAATGTGCCGATACCGGCGCTGATGGCAGTCGCCGGGGTGCATCACCATTTGGTGCGTTTGGAGACCCGCACCCATATCGGGTTGGCGCTCGAATCGGGTGAGCCGCGCGAGGTGCATCACTTCTGCCTGTTGCTCGGTTATGGCGCCCAGGCGATCAATCCCTATATGGCCTTCGAGGGGATCAACGACATGATCCGTGAGAATATGCTCGAAGGCTATAGCTACGAAGAGGCCGAGGAGCGCTATATCTACGGCGCCATCAAGGGCATCATTAAGGTGATGGCCAAGATGGGTATCTCGACCATCAAGAGTTATCGTGGTGCGCAGATTTTCGAGGCCGTCGGACTCAACCAGCAGGTGGTGGACCGCTACTTCACCTGGACCACGACCCAGGTTCAGGGTATGAGTGTCGAAGATGTCGCGCGCGAGTCGTTGGCCCGCCACGAGGCGGCTTTCCCGACGATTTCGACCCAGGTCCAAACGCTCGACGTCGGTGGCCATTATCAGTGGCGCCAAGACGGCGAAAAGCACCTCTTCAACCCGAAGACGATCCACTTGCTCCAGCGGGCGGCGCGCGAAGACAGCTACAAGATCTATAAGCAGTACGCTAATGAGATCAATGATCAGTCCGAGCGTCTGGCGACCTTGCGCAGCTTGTTGGAGTTTAAAGGCGATTCTAAATCGATCCCGATTGAAGAGGTCGAGCCGGTTGAGGCGATCACCCGGCGCTTCAAAAGCGGAGCGATGTCCTACGGCTCGATCAGCCAGGAGGCGCACGAGGGTTTGGCCATCGCGATGAACCGTCTCGGCGGCCGCAGCAATACCGGCGAGGGCGGCGAAGATCCGGCTCGCTACGTGCTCGAACCCAATGGCGATTCCAAGAATAGCGCGATCAAGCAAGTGGCTTCGGGGCGTTTTGGCGTAACGAGCTACTATCTGACCCAGGCCCAGGAATTGCAGATCAAGATGGCCCAGGGCGCGAAACCGGGTGAGGGCGGCGAGTTGCCGGGGGCGAAAGTGTATCCCTGGATCGCGAAGGTCCGCCATTCGACGCCCGGTGTCGAACTGATTTCGCCGCCGCCGCACCACGACATCTATTCTATCGAGGATTTGGCGCAGTTGGTGCACGATCTAAAGAATGCGAACGTCAACGCGCGCATAAACGTCAAGCTAGTTTCGGAGTTCGGCGTTGGCACTGTCGCCGCCGGGGTGGCCAAGGGCCATGCCGACGTGGTGCTGATTTCGGGCCACGATGGTGGTACTGGCGCCTCGCCGCAGACCAGTATAAAACACGCTGGTCTGCCGTGGGAGCTGGGCTTGGCCGAGACGCACCAGACGTTGGTGCTCAACGACCTGCGCAGTCGCATCGTCGTCGAGACCGATGGCCAGCTCAAGACTGGCCGCGACGTGATTATCGCCACGCTCTTGGGGGCCGAGGAATTCGGTTTCGCGACCAGTGCGCTGGTGACCATGGGGTGCATTATGATGCGAGTCTGTCATCTCGATACCTGCCCGGTAGGCGTCGCGACGCAAAACCCTGCACTGCGCGAGAAGTTTACCGGCAATCCCGACCACGTGGTTAATTTTCTGCGTTTTATCGCCGAGGATATGCGCGAGATTATGGCCGAGCTGGGTTTCCGCACCATCAACGAGATGGTCGGTCGCACGGACCGTCTCGAACCGAAGAAGGCCATCGAGCAATGGAAGGTGGCGGGTATCGACCTGACGCCGATTCTGCACCGGCCCGATGTCGGCGACGAGGTCGGGCGCTATTGCCAGATTCCGCAGGACCACGGGCTAGACAAGGCGCTCGACAATACTACGCTGCTCGATTTGGCCAAGCCGGCGCTCGACAATGGCGAGGTGGTTGAGGCGACGTTGCCGATCAAGAATATCAACCGCGTCACCGGGACCATTCTCGGTTCGGAAGTGACTAGGCGCTACGGTCCTGAAGGCCTGCCCGAGGATACGATTCGCTTCAAGTTCCAGGGGTCGGCCGGGCAGAGTTTCGCCGCCTTTACGCCTAAGGGCATGACGCTGGAGGTTGAGGGCGACGCCAATGACTATTTCGGCAAGGGGCTGTCGGGCGCGAAACTGGCGCTTTATCCGCCGGCCAACTCGACCTTCGTGCCGTGGGAGAATGTTATCGTCGGTAATGTCGCCTTTTATGGCGCTACCGCGGGCGAGGCCTATATCCATGGCACGGCTGGTGAACGCTTCTGTGTGCGCAATAGCGGGGTCGAGGCGGTGGTTGAAGGCGTCGGCGACCACGCCTGCGAATATATGACCGGCGGTCGGGTGGTGGTGCTCGGCAAGACAGGGCGGAATTTCGGCGCCGGGATGTCGGGTGGCATTGCCTATGTGCTCGACGAGGCCAGCGATTTCTCGGTGCATTTCAACGATGAGTTGGCTGACATGGGCCCGGTGGAGGATGCCGAGGACATCGCCGAGTTGAAAGCTCTGATCGAACGCCATATACAGCACACCAAGAGCGCGCGCGGACAACAAATATTGGATGCATGGGACGCGATGTTGCCGAAGTTTGTTAAAGTCATGCCGCGTGACTACCGCAAGATGCTCAACGCCTTCAAGCGGGCAGAAGAGAGCGGGCTGACGGGCGACGAGGCAGAATTGTTCGCCTTCCACGAGGCGATGGCCGAAGTATCCTGATAAGCGATTGAAGAGGAAGGTAACTGATGGGCAAACCTACTGGATTTATCGAATTCGAACGCGTATTACCGCAGGACCGCGACCCGATAGAGCGGGTTAAGGACTGGGACGAGTTCCACGAGCATATGCCGGAAGAGGCGCTGCAGGAGCAGGGTTCGCGTTGCATGGACTGCGGCATTCCCTTCTGCCATCTCGGCGATGTGGTCAGCGACGGTGATAAGGGCTCGGGCTGCCCGGTCAATAATCTGATCCCGGAGTGGAACGATCTGGTCTACCGCGGTTTGTGGCGCGAGGCGCTAGAGCGCCTGCACAAGACCAATAACTTCCCGGAATTTACCGGCCGCGTCTGCCCCGCGCCCTGTGAGGGCGCTTGCGTAGTGGGTATCAATGCTCCGCCGGTGACGATCAAGAATGTAGAATGCGCCATCGTCGACAAGGGTTTCGCCGAGGGCTGGATCGTGCCCGAGCCACCTGCGAAGCGCACGGGCAAGAGCGTCGCGATCGTCGGTTCCGGACCGGCGGGTCTGGCTTGTGCCGCGCAGCTTAACCGCGCCGGCCATCAGGTAACGGTCTACGAGCGGGCCGACCGCATCGGCGGTTTGCTGATGTACGGGATTCCGAATATGAAGCTCGAGAAAGAGGCCGTGGTGCAGCGTCGTGTCGATCTGATGGCGGCTGAGGGCATCAAGTTCGTCACCAATACTGAGATCGGCGCCGACATCCCTGCGACGCAATTGTCCGCAGAAAACGATGCGGTGGTGCTCTGCGGCGGTGCGACCAAGCCCAATGACCTGCCTATTGAGGGGCGTGAGTTTACCGGCATTCATTTTGCGATGGATTTCCTGCGCGCGAATACCAAGAGTCTGCTCGATTCGAGCCACGACGATGGTAATTATATCTTGGCCAAAGACAAACACGTCATCGTCATTGGCGGCGGCGACACCGGCACCGATTGCTGCGGCACTTCCCTGCGCCACGGTTGCAAGACGCTGGCCCAGTTCGAGATTATGCCGCGGCCGCCGGAAGAGCGTGCCGAGAGCAATCCCTGGCCACAGTGGCCCAATGTCTATAAGCTCGACTACGGCCAGGAAGAAGCGAAAGCCCGTTTCGGCGACGATCCGCGCGCTTATTTGATTATGACCCAGAAATTCGTCGCCGACGACGAGGGTAATGTCAAGGAACTGCACACGGTCAGTATCGAATGGGACAAGGACGAGAATGGCCGTTTTGTACCTAAGCCAATTGAAGGTACTGAAAAGGTGTGGCCCGCGGACTTGGTGCTATTGGCGATGGGTTTTCGCGGCCCCGAAGACGCGGTTATTGACCAACTCGGCGTCGAGCGCGACGAGCGCTCCAACGCCAAGGCCGAACACGAGAAATTCGCCACCAGCGTCGAGGGCATCTTTGCCGCCGGCGATATGCGGCGCGGCCAGAGCCTGGTGGTCTGGGCGATCAACGAGGGGCGCGGTGCGGCGCGCGAGGTCGACCGCTACCTGATGGGCGGCACGCATCTGCCTTGAGCAAGCGAATCGTGTAGGAAAAAAGGGGACCTGAAAAAGGTCCCCTTTTTTTATGCCCTGAGGCTAGTGTGTTGCGATAGAGTCTCGTGCGGCCGACGCACTTTCCTCGCCTAGGAGATGGCCGAGTTCGGCCATCTTCAGGAGGTGTGCGGGATTATGGGGTTCGAGCGTGTTGGCCTGTTCGTAGGCGCGATGGGCTTCTTGCCATTGGCCCAGTGTCTTCAATATAGCGCCAAGGTTGGTATGGGTCTGGACATCGTCGGGGGTGAGGGCGAGGGCGTGGCGATGGAGTTCGGCGGCGCGAACCGCTTCGCCTTGTTCAAAATAAAAGCGGCCCAGACGCTTGTAGAATTCGGCGTATTCGATGCCGGCGGAGAGGGCCTGTTCGAGGATATTTATGGCTTGCGGTCTTTCAAGGATATTGGATAAATGTGCGTAAGCTATGAAATTTTTTGGTGCGAGGGCAATGCTTTGCCGGTAGGCGGCTATGGCTTGTTCTTGCTCACCCAACTGTCGGTAGCAGGTGCCCAAAAGCAAATAGAGTTTAGGGTCGGGTTGTAGTTCCAGCGCAGCTAGGCAATACTCGACGGCACGCGCTTTTTTGCCCTGTATAAATAACCCGAGGGCCGCATTGTAAAGCGTCGACTGATCGTGCGGCGCTATTTGCGCGGCCCGTAGCATGGCGGCAGTGGCTGCGGGCTGGTCGCCCTGTTTTTGCAGGGCCTTGGCCAGTTCTT
>Ga0233433_10000816_pt1 | contig 32526 bp, 30 predicted proteins | sample SI_122_August201_5_FD_179868 | JGI IMG/M metagenome (GOLD analysis project Ga0233433, IMG submission 179868) | Seawater microbial communities from Saanich Inlet, British Columbia, Canada - SI_122_August2016_100_MG | ecosystem: Environmental > Aquatic > Marine > Inlet | place: Canada: British...
TCGAGAGACCAGATCCGCGCATGAAATTCATCGCCCGGCGGCGTCACGACGCGCGTTCGTTCGGTGATTGATTGTTCGTCGGCCTGGCGTTCAATGGCCAATAGCGTGCCGATGGGGTGGTCACACAGGGCCATCATATCAGTGACTTCCTGGCGTGCCGCCTCGATGGCGTCCAACATGCCCGGTGCGCCGTAGACCTTGAAAATATGTGCGGCCAGGCGCTGCACGGCTTCTTCGAACGCCGGCCCAGTGATGGATGCAACCTGGACAAAGGTCGCGCGGCCAAAACTTTCGGTGCCGAACCAGCCGTCGCGGAAGGCGATCTTTTGTTTGTTGTCCCAGCTGGCCGGGTCGCCATCTGTGAAGGCGAACGTGCCGGTGATGGCCCACTCGCCGGGTTCTGCGGCGGTGGGAAAAACGTTGGCATCGGAAACGTCGAGGCGGATGGTGCGGGCGAGTTTCATGATGGCAGCGACGTTACCCGGCCTTGGGCCGCCAGCGCAATCGCAAACACCCCTTGGCGCAAGTGGCGAAGTCGGGGATAAGAGGAATCACACCCATTTATGAGGGACTTGAGCGATGGCGGAGAAAGCGGATTTGGAACAGCGCCTGGCGGACTTGGAGGCGCGCTACGCCCATCAGGAGCAGGCGCTAAGTGATCTCAGTGATACCACCGCCGAACAATGGGATGTCATTGAAGCTTTGAAACGCCGCCTCGAACAATTTCAAAGCCGCCTGACCAGTGTTGAGCAAGGTGATCACCATGGCGGCGACGGTAACGAACGGCCACCGCACTATTAGAATTCCCAAGGACAGCCCAATGCCAGTAACCGGCAACGAATTGTTAGGAACTCTCTGGCACCCTCAGAAAACTCAAATATTTTAAGGAAAGGGTGAGTGCCGTGAAGATTACCCTCGATATTGAAACGCTGTTGCCCGGCGCCGATTGGCAACGCCTCGAGACTTGGGCCAGTTTGGCCGGAATGACACCGGCGGAGTATGTGCGCGCCTGCGCGCGCCGGGGGCATTTGGAATTGAAGGGCGATCTGGCGACAGCGGCGTTGTTTTTGCGGCCGAATGCCGATGCGCCGGTATCCGGTGCCGCTAAGTCTTAGCGATTAACCGGCGTATTTTTTCGCAGTTTCTATAAAGGCATCGACATCTTCGGCGCGGGTATTGAATGCCGTGACGAGCCGTGACATGCCGCCTTCCCATCGCCCATCATAAAATTCAAATCCGTCGGCATGAAGGCCATCAACCATTGCCTTCGGCAGGACCGGAAACATCATGTTGGCGTCCACGGGAAGAGGAAATTCGATCCCGGTGACGCCAGCCAGCCCACCGTGCAGCCGCGCCGCCATGGCATTGGCATGCTCGGCATTGCGCAACCATAGGTCATCGCTCAAGTAAGCCATCATCTGCGCAGACAGCAACCGCATTTTAGAAAACAAATGACCACCGCGTTTGCGCCGAAGTGCGAAAGTTTCGGCGAGGGCTTTATCGAAAAACACGACGGCCTCGACACCCAACGCCCCGTTCTTCGTGGCCCCGAATGATAAGACATCAACGCCCGCTTTCCAGGTGAGCTCAGCGGGCGATCCGCCGAGGGCCGACAGCGCACCGGTAAACCGGGCGCCGTCCATGTGCAATTTGAGCCTATGGCGGCGGCAAATCTCGCTGACCGTATTAATTTCATCGGCCGAATAGACCGTGCCGAGCTCGCTTACCTGGGTGATTGAGGCCGCCGAGGGTTGCAGCATGTGGACATCACCGGCGCCGTGGCCGGCTTTGAGCTCAAGCTCGGTAACATCAAGTTTTCCGAGCTCCCCACCGACCGGCACCATTCTGGCCCCATTGGTGAAGAATTCCGGGGCTCCACATTCATCTTCATAAATGTGGCTGGTCCAATGACAAAGTACCGAACCGTAGGACGGCGTCATAACCGAAAGTGCCAGGGAGTTTGCCGCCGAACCGGTGGCGATCAAGAATACCGCTGCGTCGGTCTCAAATATTTCGCAAATCCGGCTTTCTACGTCCTTGGTCAAATCATCGTTGCCGTAGGGCATAACGCTACCCGAGTTGGCGGCGACGATGGCATGCAGAATTTCCGGCGAGGCGCCGGTCGTGTTGTCGCTGGCAAAATTCACGCTCAAAGTATTCCTTAACTGTCTTCGAGGTCGGCAGGATACGCAGTCCTGGCTTCTTCAAGCAATGGGATTTCCTGAAAGGTCGTGTCTTGTGGGTGAAGTATATGGGCCGTGATTTTGTCTGTTTTTCCGGTTTTCACGCCGACGATTACCCACACCAGGTCTGGCTCAAAAGCCTTTGCTAAATCGCGTGCCGAGGGTTCGGAGGGATGATTCGGATGGGAATGGTAATGGCCGATCATGCGTTCATCGGATTTCGGGCCGTCACCAATTTCGCCCAGTTCGCGCATCAGGTCGAACCGAACCTGTGGGTCAACTTCAAAGCTATCGTGGTGATCGGTTTCGGCGACATTGTCGCTAGGGATGACACGGGTAACGACGAACCCTGCAGTATGGTTGCCGTGGCCGGCTAGAAGGCCGCAGCATTCAGCTGGAAAAGCGGCTTCTGCGGCGTCGGAAATTAGGCCTAATAGTGGCGCGGATATACGGATCTCGCCGCCGGGCGTTGATGGGGGGGTCATTGTGACGGGCGTACGGTGCCCAGTACGCGGCCCCGCGTTGTGTCGATGACAACGACCCGGTGGCAGGTGCCACCCGGCATGCCGGCGGGACCTATTGTCAGATACAACCGGTCGCCTTCTGTTTGAACACCGTCAACTTTGCATTCTGCGCCGAGGCCGAGATTGATTTCCCCCCACGTGCGCGCGGGCGTAGCGGGCGGGGTGGATTGTATTGGCTTCCCGGCAGGCGCAAGATCGGAGACGGCAGGCGTTGTCATGGTTGTTGAGCCTAACAGTCGCCAGCCCGGGTCAGCGGATTTTTTTAAGAATCCATATCCCAGCAGCCCGAGTGCCAGAGCGATCAGGGCGGCGAGGACAATCACAAGGGACTTGAGCCAACGCACGTTTTGGTTCCAGTCTTGGTTATGAGCGGCGCGAACAACAAGCAGGCACCATGACAGAGCGCACCACATACACTGTTCATATCGGCGAAGACAAGGCCAGTGGCCGATTAGACCGGACATTGGCAGGCGAAATTGACGCCTTGTCGAGAAGTCGAATCCAGACGTTGATCGCTGACGGACATGTCAGTGTGGACGGAGAAGTGGTTCGGGATGCAGACCGAAAAACCGAGCTGGCCCAAGTTTTCGTTGTCGACGTGCCGGCGCCCGCGCCGGCCGTGCCTCAGCCTCGGGCCATTCCTTTGGAGGTGGTCTATGAGGATGATCATCTTATCGTCATTGATAAGCCGGCTGGATTGGTGGTTCATCCATCTGCCGGCCATGCCGACGATACTCTGGTTAACGCACTTCTCCATCATTGCCGTGGCAGTTTGTCAGGTATAGGCGGCGTTACTAGGCCGGGGATCGTGCATCGCTTGGATAAGGACACCAGCGGTCTGATGGTCGTCGCTAAGGACGATGCTGCTCATCAAGGCTTGGCTGCGCAATTCGCGGCGCATTCCGTGGACCGGGCCTATCAAGCGGTTGTGTGGGGCGTGCCCGCGGAAAAGATGGGGCGGATTGAGGGCAACATTGGCCGGCATCGTGTGAACCGAAAGAAGATGGCGGTGCTACCCGGTGGCGGTAAGCCAGCGGTTACCGGATACGAAGTGCTGAAGAGATTTGGATTGGTGGCGGCGCTTGTCGAGTGCCGGCTGGAAACCGGGCGGACTCATCAAATTCGCGTCCATATGGCGCATATCGGCCATTCGGTGATCGGCGATCCGCTATATGGCGGACGGCCCAAGCGGCACGTTGAGCGCATGCCAGATCACGTGCGTCGAGAGGTTCAGCAACTTAAAACCCAAGTATTACATGCATATATTCTCGGATTTGAGCACCCTATCACGGGTAAGGGAATGCAGTTCTATTCAAAAAAGATGTGTCGTATCAATTATGTCGTAGAGTTATTAGATGATATGTAGATAATTCACTATACTTGACTAAAACCCTGCGATATTATTCTTGAAATTGTCGTCATGATACCCGACGCCGCATGCTTGCGATGTGGGTGGGGCGTTGGATTGAAAGATGATCGAGGGATTTCAAGTCCATGGCTTCGAGCGTGCCATCTCATCAATTATCACCGGAAAACAACCTTAGTCGGTATCTCCAGGCCATTCGGGCTTATCCGATGTTGGCATATAGCGAAGAAGTTGATCTGGCAGAGCGGTGGCGCGATCACCAGGATGGCGAAGCACTTGAGAAGTTGGTGACAAGTCATCTGCGGCTTGTCGTCAAGATTGCCATGGGGTTTCGCGGCTATGGATTACCGGTCGGCGATCTTATCGCCGAAGGCAACGTCGGCATGATGCAAGCCATGAAACGCTATGACCCAGACCGTGGTTTCCGGTTTTCAACCTACGCCATGTGGTGGATCAGGGCATCAATCCAGGAATACATTTTGCATTCATGGTCGTTGGTAAAAATGGGCACGACGGCGGCGCAAAAGAAATTATTTTTCAATTTGCGAAAGTTGAAAGGGCAACTGAAGGCCATTGAGGATGGTGATTTGCGGCCGGAGAACGTCAGCGAGATTGCCGTTAGGTTGAAGGTTGCTGAGCATGAAGTTGTGAATATGAACCGGCGCCTCAGCGGTCCCGATCAATCCCTCAACGCGCCGGTCCGCGAGGACGGCGAAAGCGAATGGCAAGATTGGTTGGTGGCTGATGGAAAGAGTCAGGAAGTCCTGGTCCAAGAGCATCAGGAATTAACCGGCCGCAAAGCATTATTGAGCGCGGCACTGCGTGGTTTAAGTGAGCGTGAGCGCCATATCATCAACGAGCGCCGGTTGAAGGAAACGCCGGCGACGCTTCAAATTCTAAGTGATCACTATGGCGTGTCGCGCGAACGAATTCGCCAAATTGAAGTTCGTGCTTTTGAAAAGCTGCAGAAATCCGTACGTAATTCGGTGCTCGATCAACGTCTCGCCAACTAAAGAAAAACCGTGTTTGGAGTTTCGTTTAGGGCTGCGAGACGTGGCCTTAATTAGCTATGGGGCGCTTCCGGCGGGGCGTCCAACGGGGCGTCATCGACGGTAGATGCAACGCCTGGGCCCCATTCCTCCATAATTTCGCGTTGCAAGGCGCGCAAGGTTTTGACCCGGGTTTGCGCCATCACCGAGAGGAATGAGGCGATAACCGGTGGAATTGCCATAAACATAGTCCATCCAAATGCCGCCGATGCGTACATAACCAACAAGGTGAAAACATCAGTAATCATGCCCGTGGCGACATTGACGGTATGATCAACAAACCAAAGTGTCGTGATGTAAGGAAATACACCGCAAAGGTTCAATCCGCCGACACAAAATGTCCCGTATTTTTCTTCGGACCGGTCAATGATTGCCGCGACACCGGTGGGCAGCATTCCAATGAATAATACGATGAGCGTCGGCAGGGAAATCACCATCATCACCATCAATACGACGCCGCCAGCGAGTATCTTGCTCCAGTTTAATCCATCAGATCCATTTGCCATGGGATTGCCTAACTCATCTCAACCAGCATGAGAACAGAGACCACCGTCAAGGCGACAATGATGGCAAACATCGCCGCCGCCTGTTGGCCGGTACGTTCGGCTTTGGTAAGGCGTTCGTCGCCGGCGCCTTCGATGTCGCGGATTTCTTCTTCGGCGGCCAGCCATTCGGCGCGGGATGCTTCGAAGCCCTCATTATCTTCGCGGCGCTTTTCGGCATCATCAATCAGATTGAAGAGTTCCGGTAGGCTTCCCTTGCGGACCAGCCTTGGGATGTCGCGTTCTAGTTCCTGGCGGGTATGCCGGTTGTGATAGGCGTTGATCGCCGGGCCGAGCAAACCGCCGATCCAACTGGATAACCCCAGCACGGCCGGGGTGCGTAGTTTCCATTGCAGAAACGCCAGCAGGCTGAGCATCCCGATAATGGACGTTTCCGCCTTATTTGATGCCAATGCCTTCAGATGCGGATGGATGTCTTCGTCGAACCGGGCGACGATGAAGGCCGCGATATGTCGATCCATGGGTTGCGATGAAGTGTCGACGCTATTGGCGGCACCGTCCAGGGCGGGCAGCAACTGCTCCGCGGATACAACGCAGTCTCTCACGACATATGGGCTCTGGCACGAAACGCTCGGGTTGGCGGCATAGAGGGCCCTCTCAAGCCCATAACCCGGATCATTGATTCCAAGCAGGCCGCGTAGAGACGACAGGTCTTTTTGCAGGTCCATGAGTTCGCGGTACATGCGCGGTTGTTCTGCAAACCAAAGGGCTGGAACATCATGGCTAAGAATCTCGGCAGCGGATTGAGGATTACCGTTGCGAATCCATTCAACCGCCAATAGGGGGCCATACCCATCCGGCATGAATGCTAAGCCCTTGTAGCGGAGCGGCGCCATTGGATCGAGAATGCAGGAAATACGGGCCAAGACGTAATCATCGCTGCCTTGATAGTTGTCTTTGTGGAACTTGGCGGCTTGCAAGGCGCCCTTGATGGTGTCGGCCATTTCCTTATTGCCCAACGCACGCCTTAGCCAGTCTTGGAAATCATCGCTATTGATAGTTTTGATGGCGTCAGTGGGATACCGGGCAAAATTCCAGGCGAGCGAGCGTGTCGAGAAATGTTTTTTCCCCCTGAATGTCAGCGGTTTTTTAGATTTGTTGATGATCTTCTTTTGTGCAGAATTGATCTTTTGTCCGGTCAGCCAGTTGGTAATTTCATTGAAATCCCAGCGGCTGGTGGGATCGTCATTGAGCATGCCGCGAAGCGGCTCGATCATTTGAATAGGCACCCGTGCGGTACCGCAAATTGCCGTATAGCTGCCGTGCTCGATGCGGTTTTGAAGGAGATCGTCGTCGCTGACTTCGCCGACCGGATTAAATCCCAAAAGCAAAAGAACCATGGTAACGCCAAGCGCGTATATATCTTCACGTGAATCACCCATGCCGCGTCCTGCCGGCATGGCCATGGCGCGCTCAAGCGTCTCCAGTACCAACGGCTGATCATAACCCGGCGGTGAGACGACATGCGGTCCCAGAACCACCTGGGTCATGTCTTCATCAAGGAAATAGATGTTGTCCGGGCGAATTGCCCGATGTGGCCCTCCCAGCGCGATCAATGCCTGAAGGCCTTCGATGATCGGCTCGACGACGCGCCGGGGCATGTCATATTCGGTAATCTTTACTTCCTTGCGCGCAAGTCGGTCACGGACCCGCCCGCCTAACGGCAATTCATAGACAATGATTAGCGCCCGTTGGCCAATGGGCGGCCAAGTAATGACATCCCATTCGGCGACCGTTAGGACGCCGCGGATTTCTTGATCCTTGAGTGCCCGAACCGCATCCAGGCGGGTTGGCAACCCTGGCTGGCAGATCAGCGCGTATAATTTGCGGGCGAGATCGCGCCGATCTGCCACCGCATAGGCTTTCGCCGTTGCGCAATCGAGATCGGGAAGGGGCTTGCCGGAATCAATCAAGTATCGATCACGAAGCAAAACGGGGCCCTGTCCCATTACAGGCGGAGACGATGCAGCGGATGGAGGCAAGCCTACCGGCGGCGCATCTGGTGTATCCAGATCGCCGGCCTCTTCCATTGCGTCCGGGGGGATCAACCCTTCCGGAAGATCCGCGCCCGCTTCGTCGGCGTCCAAAGGCTGTTCTGCCATGCTAACGTTCCCGAGGAGCATATGTGACGGAGTGGACACAGTTCCATGCCCACTACCATCCAAGACCAGATTCTAGTCGGCAAGTTATTGCGAATCAATTAACAATTGTAGAAAAATTTCCTACAATTTCCTAAGATTCCTTAATCTGCGAACGGATCGTTCACTAAAACAGTGTCGTAGCGTTCCGGGCTGGTGGAAAGCATGGAAACCGGTGCTTCGATCAATTCTTCGATCAACCGAATATATTTGACCGCTGTTGCCGGCAAATTGGCCCATCGCCGCGCACCTTGCGTACTGTCGCTCCAACCTTCCAGCGTTTCGTATATCGGCTCGACGTTCGCTTGGGCGTTGCTTGACGCCGGCAGATGGTTGATTTCCTTGCCGTCGAGCTTATAGCCGACACAAACCTTGAGTTCCTCCATGCCGTCCAGGACGTCGAGCTTGGTCAATGAAATTCCGTTGATGCCGTTGATCTTCACAGCTTGGCGAACCATCACCGCATCAAACCAGCCACAGCGCCGTGGTCGGCCCGTCACCGTGCCGAATTCGCGGCCGCGTTCGCCCAGGCGCTGGCCAACCTCGTTTTCTTGCTCCGTCGGGAAGGGCCCTGCGCCGACGCGAGTCGTATAGGCTTTGGTGATGCCCAACACGAAATCAATGGCGCCTGGTCCTTGTCCGGAACCAACCGCAGCCTGTGCGGCGACTGTGTTCGACGATGTCACGAAAGGATAAGTGCCATGATCGATGTCCAGCATCGTCCCTTGGGCTCCCTCGAACAAAATTCGCGCCCCGCGGCGTCGTGCCGAGTCCAGTTCCTGCCAGATGGCCCGCGTATAGGGAACAATCTTCGGGGCCATTTCTTCCAATTGCGCAAGCAGCGCATCGCGGTCCACGGGTTCCAGGCCCATCCCCTTGAGCAACGTATCGTGATGAACCAAAAGACGGTCGATCTTGTCGCCCAATAAGCCGGGTTCCATCAAATCTCCGACCCGAATGGCGCGGCGTGCGGTCTTGTCTTCATAGGCAGGACCGATGCCCCGGCCGGTAGTCCCGATTTTGCCTTTGCCAGCAGCCTTTTCGCGAGCTTGGTCCAGGGCGCTGTGCAACGGCAAGATTAACGTCGCACTTTCGGAAATCAGCAGATTTTCAGGGCTGACCTCGACGCCTTGTTCGCGGATGGCGTCGATTTCCTTGGTCAACGCCCAGGGATCTATCACCACGCCGTTGCCGATGAACGACAGCTTACCGGGCCTGACGATGCCGGATGGCAGCATGTTTAGCTTATAAGTAACGCCATCAATGACGAGCGTATGCCCGGCGTTGTGACCACCTTGAAATCGAACCACCACGTCGGCCCGCTCAGACAGCCAGTCAACGATTTTTCCCTTACCTTCATCGCCCCACTGGGCGCCGACGACCACGACATTGGCCATAACGTTATTCTCCGTCTTGTTCGTTGAGTTCACGGACGCCGGTGGCGTCTGCCAAATGACTGCATTCAAGCCGCCGCGCTTCTAACGTAGCATCTTCGCACGCTTCCAGTCCTTCAATTACCGACCAACCTTCGGCCCGCAACTGGCGGGCACGATCCACACCGGCTTCAATGGGAAGATAAATTCGTGCCGGCGATGCTGGCGCCGCCGGCAGGGCACGCATGATTGTGTCCATGAACAGTGAAAACCCGGTGGCGACTTCTTCGGGTGCCGGTCCGTTGGCGTGCACGAGATACCGCCCGCCCCTGCCAAATTCACCACGCACGCCTTGCGCAAAAATCGCGAATGTCACGCCAGTGTGGTATTCGAAGCCCCGATTTTCCACCGGATCAATGGTTAGTTGCAGGGATGGCATACGTGCCACCACGGCTTCCATAATCTGGCGAAGAATTTTGCACTTGAGCATTGCTCTATCATTTAAATCGAGCTTTTCGAGCGCGACAAGCGCGTCGCTCGCAGGTCCCGTGGCGCTCAGAAAAGCGCGTAGCATGCCTGCAACCGTATCGCCAATAATTGGCGACAATTCGGTGATCGCGGCCGCATCTTTGCGGTTTAATGCCTCGCGCAATTGCACCATTATTGTTTGATCGTTCGCCATATCGCCCAACGCTGCCGAAACCAGGGTCGGGATGGTCAAGTCTATGGATAAATCGGAAATACCAAGTTCGTTCAATGTTTCCGCCGCTAGACAAATAATTTCCGCGTCGGCATTCTCAGTGTCAGCGCCGATCAACTCGGCACCAACTTGTGCGAATTGCCGTTCGGGACGCATTTGCGAGCCTTTCACGCGGACCACTTGCCCGGCATAACTCAGGCGCAATGGCCGTGGTGCGCCGGTCAGGCGGGTCTGCGCAATGCGCGCGGCCTGCGGTGTCATATCGGCGCGCAGTCCCATCATCCGTTGCGATACCGGATCCATGAGGCGAAACGTTTGATGCGTGACAGCGGCGCCAAGCCCGCCAATGAGGCTGTCTTCAAACTCGATCAGCGGCGGCTTGATCCGTCCGTATCCAAAGGACGCGAGTACAGCCATCGCGCGCTCCAGAACCACTGCTTCATGAACGGCGTTAGGCGGCAGGACATCAGTGATGCCGGCGGGTAGAAGAGCACCGGGCTGGGCATCTTTTACCATTTGCGAGGTCTCATGACATATCCACGAATTTACAAAATTTAGGGGCCGTCGAACGTGCTGACGCGGCCCCGCAACGGAAATCTCACGTTACCTACCGAAAAACCCGCTATCGGGCAAGCAACACGGCCATTTGATATGCTGCAATCATAAAAAATTTAGCCCGCCTTATAAAATAAATTGAATGATCACACTGGCATTCGTGCCAAAATGAATACCGCCGTCAACTGGAACTTGATCCGCGAGGCCCGCTTGTTTTTACATCTGCTCAACGAAGAACAAAAAGCGGCGTTTTTGACCTTGGCCTACCGGGTGAGCTTAGCCGACGGCGAAGATGATTTGGATGAGGTCAGCGCCTTGGAGGATATCAAGGCGCAGATGCATTACGACGGAACACCCGAGATGTCGGAAGTTCTGGGTGACTTGCCACTGGCTGTCTTTCAAACGCCAAAGGCTCGGGCCGTGGCAATGACGGAATTGCTGATGATCACCTACGCAGACGGGTATCTGCATGACGCCGAGGCCAAGATAATCGGTGAAATTGCCCAGGCCTTTGAGTTCGATCAAACACGCCTCAATCAAATGGCTGAATGGGCGATGGATGGATTGGATCTGATGCGCGGCGGCGGAAAAATTTTAGATGTGGTGGGCAGCTAAAGCTGCGGATCAATGCAGTGGAATGGCTTCCTGGCGCGCCGTCATTCCAACTTTCGAAATGATGGCGGGCACCATCTTGCGGGTCAGGGTCAAGCCATCCGAGCCACGGAGATCGGCAATAACCCAACCTTGCCAAAGCGTTTTTCCGGTCTTTCGGTCTTCCACCGAGACGTCGATACGATAGTTGCTTGGTGTCGCGATTGAGGTGCCGCCACTGCCTTTGTTCAGCAATCCGCCAGATTGACTATTGAAAACATTGACTCTCGCTTCATTGCTTTCGTTGCCACCCTTACCGCCGCGCGTTTCAAGCGACAAAATGTGACGCCGGTCCGTTGTCGACCAGGCTCCGATCTCATCGCGCGTTTCGAAATTAAATATCAACGCGCCTTCGTCGTCCGGTTTATATCCCGCACCGGCCAAAGCGTTGGAAAAATCGGCCTTTAGGGCCATGTTGGCATCCGAATCATCAAACGACCGAACCTCAATGTGAGCACCACTGGGAATGGACACAAATTTGATGCTGTTGACGATCGCGTCAGCCGCCAAGGCGGGTACCGAAAATATCAATGCCGAAACCAAGGGAACGATCACGCCAAGCGTCGCGTAATTCATAGTGCCATTGCCTCAAACGGGATGTTTTGGAAATCCGAGCGAGCATATCTCAGGCCAACTGCGGAGGAAATCATTTTTGCCAAAGCCCGGGAGGCGCGGCAAATGAGTTGTGATCGCAGGGCGAGGCAGTGGTTGAGGCGTTGATTGCAACACCGCGTCTCATTGCCGATAATCCGCGCGGCAAACAAAATGGACACACCAACCAACACTAATCGGCCGGTTCGCGGCGTGTGGTATGGCACGGTTTTACCTGTCGCCGGGCTGCTTGTGTTGCCGGTATGCTATGTCGCGGCGGGCGTGTTCCTACGCGCGGGCGCGGGCCCGTTTTGGCAATGGAACCTCTTGGATCCCGCCTATTGGTATTTACTTGATTCCTTGAACCTCATCACCGGCGCCCCGCCGGGCCATATGCTTCATCCCGGCGTGACTGTCCACGCGATTGGTGCGGCGGTCATCGGATTGGCGACATGGGGCGGTGGTGCGGCGGAATCCGTCAAGACCGTGCTGGATGAGCCCGAACATTATCTGCGCTTGCTGTCGAGTGCGTATCTCATGATTGCCGCATTGGTTCTCTGGGGTCTCGGGATGGCGGCGCGGCGGGCATTCGGTTCTTACCTGTCGGCGCTGGCCTGTCAGTGCGCACCGTTTATGTCGAGCTTGGTTTTGAAGCATGGTTTTCTGCCCAAACCAGAAGCTTTGCTGGTCAGTGTGACACTGGCTTTGACTGCGCTCAGCATCCTCATGCTCCGCGATGGCTTATCGGTATCCGAACGGCGCCGTTACGTCATCGCGTTCGGTATCGTCGCCGGGTTTGGTTTGGCGACCAAAGTCACGGCAGCGCCGATTTTTGTGCTGCCGGTTCTGCTTTTCCCAAATGTCCGCACGGCTATTCTGTATGCGTTGGCGGGTTTGATCGCCTTTGGCTTGTTCATGTTGCCGGGCATTGGCGCTATTGATCTGTTCATCGACTGGATGGCGCATGTCGCCATGGCGGCCGGGCCACACGGCGCCGGCGCGCAAACCATTATTGATCCCGACGCTTACCCCGCCGCCGTTTTGAAAATTCTCAAGCGGCCAGCCCTGAAAGTGCCGCTTATTCTGGCCGCACTGACAGGCGTCGTTGTTTGGGTGCGGCGCCGCGGCGGCCTGGCGTTGCCGATGATGGAAGTCCGGGGCTTGGCCGCGATCAGCGCTGCACAGATATTGCAGATCCTTTTAGTCGCCAAACAGCCGACGGCATTTTATTTGATTCCATCATACATGCTGGCCGCGCCTTCTATTCTTCTTTCGGCGCGGCTAATTTGGGCGTCACGGTCCGCCGGGTGGCGTCTGCCGGTCAGCGGTTCGGTTATTGGGATGTTGATACTGGCGGGGTTTACGGTAGCGCAATTCAACGCGGTCTTGAAACTCGACCGGCATTTCAAAAATACAAAATTGGCGGCGCGATCCGTTGACGACGCTCGGTTCAAGCAATGCGCCCGAGTATTTATTTATGCGGCAAGCGACCAGAGTTTGGCCTTTTATTTGGCCGACCGGGTGACGGGATATCGGTTTTCAGCGGATTTCAAACGCCGGTTTCCTCCAAACAATTATTGGGTCGACGATTGGTATGACCAGACCCGGTTTGAGCTGCGAAATTGGGATGGCCGGCAGGATTTCCAGAAAGTTGTGGCGGCGTATCCGTGCGTATATCTGCGTGGCACCAGGCTCGACGGGTTTTTGAAGTCCGAGGCGCCTGATATGTCCTTCGATCGCCGGTGCTCGGCCGGAATTGAGGCTGTCGCGACGTTGAATATTGATTGCCGGGAAGGAATGAGGAAGTGAGCAAGATGAAGGGCGCCGTCGCCGCCGGCCATCCTGCGACCGCCGAGGCCGCCGAGGCGATATTGCGCGACGGTGGCAATGCTTTCGATGCGGTGCTCGCTGCCATGCTGGCAGCTTGTGTTGCCGAACCGGTGCTGTGTTCACTGGGTGGCGGCGGGTTTCTGCTTGCCCATCCGGCAAGAGGCGAGACCCACCTTTGCGATTTTTTTGCCCAGACGCCGCGGCGCCAGCCGCCGGAGGATAGCCGGGATTTCATCCCCGTGTTGTGCGACTTCGGTACCGTCCAACAAGAGTTTCACATTGGCTTGGCATCGATGGCGACTCCGGGGCTGGTCAAGGGCATGTTTGAGATTAGCGAGCGTCTTGGGCGCATGCCGCTGGCACGTATTATCGAGCCTGCCGTCCAGCTGGCCCGAGAAGGTGTCGCCCTGAACCGGCTGCAGGCCTACATTTTTCAGGTCGTTGGCCCGATATACATGAGCACCAAGGGCAGCCGACGGATATTCGAATCGAAATCCCGTCCCGGTGAATTGATCGGCGAGGGTGAACTGGTTACCAACCCAGATTTCGCAGATCTGTTGGAAATTCTTGCTATTGAAGGTGAAGACCTTTTCTACCGCGGTGAAATTGCGGCGCGCATTGACGCAGATTGTCAGGCCGGCGGCGGCGCGTTGACACGGGCCGATCTTGAAGCCTTTAGCATGGAGCGCCGAGTGCCTTTGGAACTTGAATATGGTGGGGCGCGTGTATTTACCAATCCGCCGCCGTCGACGGGCGGTATTTTGATCGCCTTCGCCTTGGAGATGATGAAGGAAATCCGCTCTGGTCTCGACGCCTTTGGAAGCGCCGGACACTTGGCGCCGCTGATCAATATCATGGGCTTGACCAATGAGGCCCGTATCGAGAGCCGGTTGCATGAAACGGCGCCGGAAAAGGCCGCCGAAAGGCTGCTTAATCCCGATTTGCTCGCAGTCTATCGAGATCGAGTTGCAGATCATCCGCGCGCGCATCGCGGCACGACCCACATCAGTGTCGTTGATGCAGGTGGTAATGCCGCTAGCTTAACTTTATCGAACGGCGAGGGAGCCGGGTATATCATTCCCGGGACCGGCGTCATGCTGAACAACATGCTGGGGGAAGAGGATATCAATCCGCATGGTTTTCACGCTTGGCCTACGGATTCACGTCTATCGTCAATGATGGCGCCCAGTTTGATCATCGAGCCCGGCGGCCGCCTGACCGCCATGGGTTCCGGTGGCTCGAACAGAATTCGCACGGCGATCTTGCAGGTGATGATCGATTTACTGGATTTCCAAATGCCCATTGCCGACGCAGTGGAAAGCCCGCGGGTCCATTTTGAGCGTGGCCTCTTGAATATCGAGCCCGGGTTCGGTGAGGCGGCGGAGGCCGTTATGCGCGAAGACTACCCGGAACACGAACTTTGGACGGATCGGAATTTGTTTTTTGGCGGCGTGCATGCGGTTCGTGTGGAACCGCGCGGCCGTAATCTGGAGGGCGCCGGTGATCCTCGGCGCGGTGGGGTTTCTCTAACTCTTTAACGTGTTGCTCGTGCTCTGGTGCTGGGGCTCGCGTTCCAATTTAATTCCGGTTACCATGGCGATGCTTACCAGGGGAACGGCCCTGGTGATTGAAGGAGCGAAAAATGCCGGACGGAGACGCGGGAAGCCTCGCGGGCGTTGCTTTGTTGCAAGAGTTGTCGCTCGGCGATTTAGAGCAGGCCGCGAAAAGTGCGCGCTGGCGTAGCTATAGCGCGCAGGAACAAATTATTGACCGCCAGAGCGAGGCGACGGACGTATTTTTCGTCGTCGACGGCCGGGCCAGGGTCGTCAATAATTCCGTATCTGGGCGTGAGATCACGCTCGATGACATCAATGCCGGGGGTCATTTTGGTGAACTGGCGGCGATCGATGGTCAACCGCGTTCCGCCAGCGTCATGGCCTTAACCCAATGTTCCGTAGCGATCATGCCGCAAGACCGGTTCATGGAATTAGTTGAAAACCATTCATCCGTTGCATTAAAGGTAATGCGCGGTCTGGCTTCAATCATTCGAAACTCAACCGAGCGGATCATGGATCTCAGCACGCTGGCGGCCAATAACCGGGTTCAGGCGGATTTGTTGCGATTGGCGTTGAACAACATGGACGACGACAACCGCGCTTCAATTCCCCCCATACCGGTTCACGCCGATGTGGCGAGCCGGGTAAGCACGACACGTGAAACTGTTGCACGTGTAATGAATGATCTCGCCCGTCAGGGTATTGTCGAACGCCAGAAGAACGCATTGGTGGTGCAGGATGTCGAGCAACTTCAAGATATGGTCGAGGAAGTGAGAGGCGAGTAACCTGGCTCGGCGATGCCGTCATTTTTGGTCTAAATTATTGATATACCGGCGCTTGCGTCGATTGACTTGGCGTCGGGAATGTACCAGAATTTAGCCAGTTACAGAGAGCTTTCGCACGTGTTGGAAAGTTGACCTTCTCCAAGTTGAAAGTGAAGGCGGCAGTTTCAAGTCGAAGTTCGCCGTTGGTTGGGGCGTTTAAGGGGTGTCGCGCGGGTAATGTCGAAAAAGATTCTCATCGTCGAAGACAATGACCTGAATATGAAGCTCTTCAATGACCTTCTTCAGGCCCACGGCTATGAAACCGTGCAGACGATGGATGGCCGCGACGTGCTGAAATTGGCGCGCGACAATCGTCCAGACCTGATCTTGATGGACATTCAGCTGCCGGAAATTTCCGGCCTCGAAGTCACGAAGATGCTAAAGGCCGATGATGACTTGAAGGATATTCCGGTGATTGCCGTGACGGCTTTCGCCATGAAAGGCGATGAGGAAAAGATTCGCGAGGGCGGCTGCGAGGGGTATATTGCAAAGCCAATTTCCGTGCCGACATTCCTTGATACGGTTAAAAAGTTCCTCAACTGATTTTGCTGCCATTTGCCGGCAATCGTTGCCACCAAAAGACCAAAGGCCGGGTATTCCCGGTCTTTTGGCTTGAAGAAACCTACGGGCGCGCGAACGCCGGCTATTTTATTTTAGCCTCTTTGAATAGCACGTGCTTGCGGGCAACCGGGTCATATTTACGGAATTCCATCTTTTCTGTCATGTTCCGCGGGTTCTTCTTGGTCACGTAGTAATACCCCGTGCCAGCGGTGCTTTCGAGTTTGATGAGGATCGTCGCCGGTTTGGCCATGATGCGCGCTCCGTCGTGTCGCAATTGGTGAATGAGGCGCGAAAGATACAGGCTCCTCTGTCGGTGTCAAGAGAGGAACGTCAATTGCGCGCTTGGCTGGTCGCCGATGACAGATCAAGTGCCTGAATATAGAAGGTTTGATTCTCGACCAGACGCCGCGCGACCTTAAGCTCAAGGTCGGTCCTGCGGCGTTCCGGCGGACACGACGCGCGTAATTGTTTGCGAGCTTCCTTCTCAGTGATCTCGGATGTGCGCCATGCGGCAAACATTGAACGCAATTTTAGTCGTTGTGCGAGCGCCGATTCGACTATCGCGTCGAGATTTTTGGACTTGCCGCTGGTACATACACCGGGCCGCACGCCGAGACCATGAAGCGCGTAGCCTGAGGGCGCGATCAGACGCGACCATGTCAGAGTGACCTCGCCGTCATTCGGCAACCGGATCACGGTTTGCACCGTGCCCTTGCCGAATGAAGATGTACCGACAAGCACCGCACGGCCACGGTCTTGAAGCGCTGCAGCGACGATTTCCGACGCCGACGCCGACTTGCCATCGACGACGACCACGATGGGCAAGCCGCCGGCAACGTCACGCCCGCCGGCTTCATAATGATGCAAGCTGTCCGGGTGCCGACCGCGGGTGGAAACAATATGGCCATGCGTTAACAACAAATCGGCGATCTTTACCGATTGTTCCAGCAGCCCACCCGGATTGCCGCGAAGATCGACGATCAATCCTTTTAATGGCCTGCCGGCTGTTGATTTTGCCTCGCTGAGTTGGTTGGCAACGTCGCGTGCCGTCGCTTGGTTGAAGCCACTGATCTTCAGCGTCACGATGCCGCTATCAATGCTGGCTTTGACCGACGGCGGGACAATGTGCTGGCGTTCCATGACGACGTCGAACTGGCGGTCTTCCGAAGGCCGATGCAGGCCCACGCGTACCTCCGATTGGGTCGGGCCGCGCAGTTTGTCGACAATATCGCGAACTTTCGGGGTCTCCAGGCGTTGGCCATCGATATGGGTAATTTGATCACCGATACGCAGGCCCACTGATTGAGCCGGCGTATCAGCCATGACAGAGGTAATGACCGGTTTGTCGTCCTTGATCTTGAATCGAATGCCAATGCCGCCGAAACCATCACGCCGTGCACGATTGCGGCGCGCTTCGGTGGCGCCGGCGTAGCGCGAAAAGACGTCCAGATCAGACAGCGTCCCGTCGAACACGGCTTCATAGAGTTTTTCGTCCGAAGCCTTTCGCATCAATTCCGAGTGCTGTTTGGTCGTTTCGACCAGCTGGGTTGCGATTTCCGCCCAGGCCCGTCCGTCGTCGGCGCCAGGCGCGGGCAGGCGCCTTATCTGTTCGCCATTAATTGTCAGATCCACATTCTTACCGTTGTGTTTAATGTGGATTGCCGGATCAAGTGCCGCGAACCCTTGCAGCCCATGCATGGCGATTTCGCCAACCGAGACGGGATCGATGTATCTTTCGGAAATGCTGCGAAAACCGACGGCGAAAATATCTTCGTGCTCGACGGCGCTACTTTGGCGGTGGGGGCTGGGATCAACGGATGGCGTGGTGCTACAGGCACCCAACCACAGTACCAACCCCATCATGCCAATGCGCGCGACGCTGTTTCGCCAAGAAAACATGGGGTAATTCTCCCTCAAAATCGCACCGCCGTCACCCCCTTGCCCCGATGGATCAGGCGAAAATACTCCTTACCGCCGGCGACGACCTGATTTTTTTGGCTTGTTGCCACGTTTTTGCCCTTTTGCCATATGGCGTGGTTTATGAGCTTTGCCTCGCGCCGGCGCGCCAGCGGCGCTGGATTCGCCGGCAACCGTCAAGATCAGACCGCCGGTCAACGGCTTCGCTTCCATCAAAGTCACATCGAGGGTCTGCCCGAGCTTGAAGACAAGTCCGTTTTCGGATCCGGTCAGGGTATGCAATTGGTCATCATGAACGTAGTAATCATCTGGCAAGGTGCGGATGGGGACCAAACCATCAGCACCGGTCTCGAGCAACGTGACGAACAGGCCGGCCCGGGTCACGCCGTTCACGCGCGCGCCAAAGGTCGCACCAATGCGGTCAGCCAGAAAATCCGCCGTGAACCGGTCAATGGCGCTGCGCTCTGCCGCCGCCGCGCGGCGTTCGGCTACCGACAAATGCTGGCCCAGTTCGTTGAAATCCTCATCGTGCTTGCCCAGCCCGCCTGCGCCCAACCCCAGCCCAGTGATCAACGCCCGGTGCACGACCAAATCTGCGTAACGCCGGATTGGCGAGGTGAAATGGGCGTAGCGCCTGAGTGCCAGACCGAAGTGGCCGATGTTGGCGGGATTGTATTCCGCCTGCGCCTGTGAACGCAGGATCACCTGAGAGACCATATGGGCCTCAGGCTTGTCTTCGAACTGATTGAGAATGCCGTTGAATTGCATTGGCTTGGCGATCTGGCCACGGGCAAACCGGATGCCGAGTGAGTCAAGAAATTCTGACAGAGCCTGAATTTTTTCCATCGATGGCCGATCATGAATTCGATACATACATGGCTGACGCAGCCGCTCCAACGTTTCCGCAGCAGCGACATTGGCGGTGATCATGAATTCCTCGATCAGCTTGTGGCTGTCTAAGCGTTCGCGTTCGGTGATCGCCGTAACCGATCCATCTTCGCCGATGACGACTTGTTTTTCCGGAAGTTCCAACTCCAGCGCTTGGCGCTGGTTGCGATAGGTCAGTAAAGCGTCGAAAGCGCCGTACAGAGGCGCGATCACCGCCTCAGTCAACGTGTCGGTCGCATCGTCCGGATGCCCGTCTCGCGCCGCCTGGACCTGCTCATAGGTCAGCCGTGCGGCGGAGCGTATGAGCCCACGGACGAAGACATGTTTTTTGAGCCGCCCCTGTGCATCAATCCAAAGATGTGCCGCCATGCAGGGCCGGTCTTCTTTGGGCACCAGAGAACACCATCCATTGGACAGGGCCTCGGGCAGCATCGGCACGACGCGGTCGGGGAAATAAACCGAGTTGCCACGCTCACGGGCCTCGCGGTCAAGGGGCTGGCCGGGCCGCACGTACCAAGACACGTCGGCGATGGCGACAATCATATGCCAGCCATCGGTGTTTTCCGGGTCCGGATCAGGCTCGGCCCAGACCGCATCGTCGAAATCCCTCGCATCGGCGCCGTCGATGGTCACCAAGGGCAGGTCTCTGAGGTCAACACGCTTGTCCAGCGGCGCGGGGCCGGCCGCTTCGGCGGCGGCAACGGTGTCGTTGGAAAAGCGATCAGGGATACCATGTTCATGGATCGAGATTAGGCTGATGGCTTTCGTGCCGGCGAATTTATCAAGGCGTTCAATGACTTTTGCCTGGCGCAATCCGAGACGGCGTCCCGATGTCACTTCGGCCCGCACTAATTCACCCGGTTGCGCGTGCATTTCATCCCCCACCTGGACAATGAAATCGCTGCGCGCGCGTTTGTCGGTGGGGCGGATGCGGGCGCTACCATCGATCATATCAAAAATGCCCAGCACCGTCGGTGGCGCCGCGGCGATGCGGCGGATGGTCTTGGCTTTGTAGTTGTGTTCGCCAATTTTCGTCAGTCGTGCCAATACCCGGTCGCCAATGCCCAATGCCGGTTGGCCACGCCGTTCCGGCGCCATGATGATGAGGGGGCGGGTTTTCGCATCGTTCCAGTTTACAGGCCTGGCGATCAATTCGCCGTCGTCATCGATGGCGGCGATATCCAAAATCGTAACTTCCGGCAATTCACCAGGGCCTGTGTAATTGCGGCCGCGGCCTTTCTGCAGGCTGCCGTGCAAGGTCAATTCGCGCAGCAGTTTTTTTAGTTCGCGTTTTTGCTCGGAATCCAGATGAAAGGCCCGCGCGATTTCGCGTTTGCCGACATTGCCGGGGGTATTCTGAATGAATTCGAGGATTTTCTCGCGGCTGGGAAAAGGGGCTGGGGATTTGGGTGGTTTCGCCACAAGGGTTGGGCTCAGCGGGACTTAGCCGCCGGCCGCTGCCTTCTTGCCTGACTTTTTCGCGCCACCTTTACCGCCCGTGCTCTTCTTCCCAGCTTTGGCATTTAAAAGCGCGACGGCTTCTTCCAGAGTAACGGCATCTTTACCTGTGCCTTTCGGCAAGGTTGCCATTAGCCGCCCGTGTTGGACATAGGGTCCCCAGCGGCCTTCGCGCTGGGTGATCGGTTTCTTATCTTTCGGGTGCAGTCCGATTTCGCGGGGCGGGTCTTTTCTGGGCGCGTCGGCCAAAAGATGGACGGCCCGGTTGAGCCCGATGGTCAGAACGTCATCCTCGCCCTTCAATGACAAGTAGGTGCCGCCGAGCTTGATATACGGTCCAAACCGACCGATGGCGGCGGTGATCATGTCATTGGTTTCCGGATGAATGCCGACGTCGCGGGGCAATGATAAGAGACCCAACGCCTTTTCCAAATCAATCAGCGCCTGATCCATGGTTTTTGGTACCGAGCCGCGCTTGGGTTTGGTTTTCTTGATCTTCGGTTTCTTGCCCTTGGTCTCAACGGTGATTTCTTCAACCTCACCCAACTGCACGTACCAGCCGTAGGGGCCTTTTCTCAACGTCACCATCAGACCTGTTTCCGGGTCGAGGCCAAGTTCTTTTGGGCCGCCGTTGCCGCCGTCGGCATCCTCGTCGCCGTCACTGACCGCAAGCGGCCGGGTGAACCGGCAATCGGGATAGTTCGAGCATCCAATGAAGGCGCCGAACTTGCCAAGCTTCAAATTCAGCCGCCCATCGGCGCAGGTCGGGCATTTGCGCGGGTCTTTGCCATTGCCGGTGTCGCGGAAAAAATGCGGTCCCAGCAATTCATCCAACCGGTCCAGTACTTCCGAAACCCGCAAATCCTTGGTGCCGTCCACGGCTTCGGAAAAAGCGCCCCAAAACTCGCGCAGCAATGCTTTCCAATCGGCCCGACCGCCGGAAATATCGTCCAAGCTGTTTTCCAAGTCCGCCGTGAAGTCATAGGCGACATAGCGGGTGAAATAGCTTTCCAGAAAGGTTGTGACAACCCGACCCCGGTCTTCGGGCTCGAAGCGGCGTTTTTCCAGGCGCACGTAATTCCGATCCTGAAGAACGGAAATGATACTGGCGTAGGTGGACGGCCGACCGATGCCAAGCTCTTCCATGGTTTTTACTAGGCTGGCTTCGGAGAAGCGCGGCGGCGGCTGAGTAAAGTGCTGCTCCGGCGTTACTTCGCCACGTTCAACGCCTTCGCCTTCATTCATCGCCGGTAAAATGCGGTCGTCACCGGAGCCGGGGCCGGTCTTATCGCTGCCTTCGCGATAAACGCGGTAAAAGCCGTCAAAAGCAATCACCGAGCCGGTCGCGCGCAAGGTAACTTGCTTATCGGCGGCGTTGATATCAACGGCGACCTGGTCAAGAACTGCCGATTCCATTTGACTGGCCAGGGTCCGTTTCCAAATCAGTGCATACAGCTTGCGTTGGTCTTCATCCAGATGGCTGGCAATGTCATCAGGTTTCCGATTGAGATCTGTCGGGCGGACAGCTTCGTGCGCTTCTTGGGCGTTTTTCGCCTTGGACTTATAGACCCGGGGCTGTGCCGGCACGTATTTGTCACCGTAATCGCGCCCGATTACTGCCCGGCAGGCTCCGACCGCTTCGCCAGCGATCTGTACGCCATCGGTCCGCATGTATGTGATCAGGCCAATGGTTTCGCCACCAATATTTATGCCTTCATAAAGGCGTTGCGCGACCTGCATTGTCTTCTTGGCCGAGAACCGCAGCTTACGTGACGCTTCTTGCTGTAGCGTTGAAGTCGTGAACGGCGGCGTGGGGTTGCGTCGCGCTTGCTTGCGCTCGACCGATGTAATGGAGAACTCGCGGCTTTCGATGGCTGCGACCGCAGCCATGGCCTGAGCTTCGTCTTTCAAATCCATCTTGTCGAGTTTTTCGCCGTTCAGATGCGTCAGATTGGCTTCGAAACCGGCGCCTGCATTGGTGGTCAGGGCCGCTTTAACGGACCAATATTCCTGGGCGTTGAAATTCTCAATTTCCGTTTCGCGCTCGCAAATCAGGCGAAGCGCGACCGATTGCACGCGTCCCGCCGAGCGGCTGCCCGGCAGCTTCCGCCACAACACGGGCGACAACGTAAACCCGACTAAATAATCAAGGGCGCGGCGCGCCAGATAAGCCTCAACCAGTTCGCTGTCGAGTTCCCGGGGCTGTTCAAAAGCCTGGAGAATGGCGTCTTTAGTGATTTCATTGAATACGACGCGTTTTACGTCGACGTCTTTAAGCGCGTTCTGTTCGTTCAGAATTTCCTGAACGTGCCAGGATATGGCTTCGCCCTCGCGGTCCGGGTCAGTCGCCAGATACAAATGATCGGCGCCTTTCAAGGCCTTGGCGATTTCGCGGACGTGTTTTTGCGCCTTATCATCGATTTCCCAAATCATTGAGAAATCATCATCCGGCAATACCGAACCGTTTTTCGGCGGCAAATCGCGGACATGGCCGTAACTGGCCAACACCGTATAATCCCCACCCAAGTACTTGTTGATGGTTTTCGCTTTTGCCGGTGATTCGACGACGACGACGCTGCTCATCGCGTTCCAGTCCGTTTTCTATCCGCGTTCAACGCGCTACGGACACAGTGTTCCGGTGCGCGGAACGGGAGAATTGGCAGTTCCAGCGGCAATGTCAACCGACGATCTCAATAGTTGCTGATATTGATCAATCCGCCACACAGCTCTTGGGGGCTTGTCGGGGCTTCGCGGCGGCGTTGATTTTTGTTTTTGTATCAATAAGTTCGCGTTATGCTGCGACCATGTTCAAGGAAGGAATTACTGAAGAGCAAATCATCGCCAATTTACGTGGTGAATTTCTCGAAGATGCCCGTCGGCGGCTTGCCATTATGATCGAGAACCGAAAAACCGCCGAGCGCGAAGGCGACCCGCAAAGTGCCTTCACCACTTTCAAGGCTGAACTTCATACCTTGAAAGGGATGGGGCAATCCTTCGGTTTTGGGTCAATTACGATGATCAGCCGTCGCCTGGAATTGTATTTGAAAACCCGTGACGCGGAGTGCCTTGGCGCTGATGTAGCCATTCAGCCTTACATGACGGCGTTGGACCGAATTGTTGATACGGGCGACGAACCCTCTGATGATGAAATTGAAACCTTGCTTGACGGGCTAGCCGCCCCGGCCGATGACGCTGAAGACAGATAGGATTTGTCTGTTGTACTGCTGGTAATGCGTTGCCAGCTCTTATCCATCCGCTTTAAGTGACACTAGATTTCCGGGATGGCGTTCCAGGCGTCCCGCCAATTCCAGTTCTAACAGAATAGTCGCAATGGTTGATGCCGGAGCCCCGAGTTGGCGGACAATGGCATCGGTCGCGGTGGGGGCGTGGCCGAGGGATGCGATGACGTCGGCACGTAAATTCTGCGATGGCGCATCGAAGTCCGCCGCCGGCAAGGATGGGCCAAGCGGACTGGACGCGTTTGGTAGGTCATTGCCCTCAATTTCAATTTCAGACGTTGATATCGCTTCGTGTATTGGTGAAGGCCTTATTGATGGCGATAGGGTGTCGAGGACAGAGAGGACATCGTCGGCGGGCTCGGCCATTACCGCGCCGTCACGAATGAGGCCATTGGTGCCCCGCGCGCGTGGGTCCTGTACCGCGCCGGGGACAGCAAACACTTCGCGGCCCTGATCGGCGGCGAGGCGTGCGGTAATCAACGAACCGGAACGCGGCGACGCTTCAACAACAACGACCCCGCGCGCCATCCCCGAAATGATCCGATTGCGGCGCGGAAAGTGCCGTGCCGTCGGTTGCGTGCCAGCGGCAATTTCCGAAATTAATGCGCCTTCGTCGCGAAGCCTTTCGTAGAGATGGGCGTTTTGGCGCGGATAAATGACATCCACGCCACCGCCCAGAACGGCCACGATGCCGGTCTGTAGCGCCCCCCGGTGAGCCGCCGCATCAATGCCGCGCGCCATCCCCGACACTACCAGGTATCCGCCCGCGCCGATTTCCCGCGCCAAGACTTCTGCAAAGGTCTGGCCGTTTATTGATGCGTTGCGGGCGCCGACGATGGCGACGGATTTCTTTATAAGCAACGCTATGTTGCCGATGACGCTGAGTACCGGGGGCGCATCGACGAGAACCGCTAGCCGTGGCGGATATGCCGTCTCACCCCAAAATATTACTTTCGCACCGACTTTGCGGTACCCGGCAATTTCCTTAGTGGCGGCCGCCTCGCTGCATACCTTAGATGCTTTGCCACCGCCTTTCCCGGTCATTTCCGGCAGCGCTTCCAATGCGGCCTCGGCGGTTCCGAAGCGCGCAATGAGTTGCTGAAAGGTGACCGGCCCGACGTGTGGGCTGCGGATCAATCTCAGATGATGCAATCTTTGCTTATCCGAGAAATTATTTTATACTTCATCACGCATAAGATGCAATATGTCAAATAATGGTAGACTTGGTCAACGGCCTTCGAAACCGTACGTGCAACGCAGTCGAGAATTAGGGTTTGTCTGTATTCTTCGCCGGCGCGTCGTCAGATTGATCTTTTGGTTCGCTCTTGGCGCCGATTTTCGTTTCCTCGCCGCGAATGAGGCGGAGGGTATTTTCCCGATGGCGAATTATCGACAGCATGGCCAAGCCGCCGGCCATAACCGCCATGGGGCGACCGACCAGCCATTCCGCGTAAAACGGCGCGGCAGCAAGCGCGCCGAGTGCTGCTAAAGATGAATACCGGAAGATGCCGGCAAGCAATAGCCATGTCGCACAGGCGCTGACGCCGACAGGCAGCGAGCCCATCAACAAGACCCCAAGAGTTGTTGCCACACCCTTGCCACCGCGAAATTTTAACCAAACCGGAAAGTTGTGGCCGATGACCGCGCTAAATCCGGCGATCAGCCCGGCTTCAAATCCCCAGAAATGCAGGGCGACCCAGGCCGCCGCCGCACCCTTGCCCGAATCACAAACCAAAGTGAGCAATGCGAGCGTCTTGTTGCCGGTCCTGAGCACGTTGGTAGCGCCGATGTTCCCCGATCCGATTTCGCGGATATCGCCGACACCGGCAAGACGTGTCAGGACAAGACCGAACGGAATGGAACCCAACAGGTAGCCTAGTGCCGCAGCGATGCCTTCGGAGGTGCCGAACGCGTCCACGTTCAATCTTCCAAATTGAAAACGGTGCGGCCGTCGATGACAGTCTGGAGGACACGGCCTTGAACGGGACGACCGTCAAACGGTGAGTTTTTTGATTTGGAATGCAGCCGCGCGTCGGTGACTTTCCAGCCCCGGTCGGGCTCAAACAGGATCAGGTCGGCGCGCCGGCCTGCCGCCAGTTGTCCGGCGGACAGTCCCATGAGCGCTGCGGGCTTAGAGGTAATGAGGCCAAGTGCTGTGAGGATATCCAGGTGCCCGTTGTGGACCATCTCAAGCGTCACCGCCAACAAAGTTTCCAATCCGGTGCCACCGAAGGCCGCTTCGCCGAAGGGCAGGCGTTTTGATTCTTCGTCCTGAGGCAGGTGATCGGATGCGATTGCATCAATGGTGCCGTCGGTGATGCCAGCTATCACCGCCTGGCGATCCGATTCGTCGCGCAATGGCGGGGACAATTTGGCGAACGAACGGTAATCGCCGACCGCCATTTCATTGAGCGCGAAGTAGGGGGGCGCGGTGTCACACGTGACCGCAAGTCCCGCCGCTTTGGCGCGGCGCACCGCCTCAATGGATTCAGCTGTTGATAAATGCGCGAAATGCAGGCGTCCGCCGGTCAGTTCCGCCAACCGCAAGTCGCGGTCTACCATAATGACTTCAGCCTGTTTGGGGATGCCGGTGAGACCAAGGCGTGTCGCTGTTTCACCGGCATTCATGGAACCTTCAGCGCTGAGGCTGCGCTCTTCTGGATGCTGAACAATCAGCAAGCCGAAGGAACTGGCGTAGGATAGTGCACGGGTCATTACCAAGGCATCAGCGACACCACGCAACCCATCAGTAAAGGCGACCGCACCGGAATCTGCGAGCATCGCCATTTCTGTGATTTCTGTGCCTTTTAGGCCCTTCGTGATGGCGCCGTAGCAATAAACCTTTGCAAGCCCGAGCAGTCGCGCGCGCCGGGCAACAAATTCTACCGTCGACATGTCATCGATGACTGGGTCGGTGTTGGGCAAGCAGACCATGGTTGTCACGCCGCCGGCCACCGCGGCGCGACCGGATGTGACCAATGTTTCCTTGTGTTCTTCGCCAGGCTCGCCCGTATGCATCCGGATATCGACCAGGCCGGGCGCCAAGCAGGCGCCGCCACAATCCATCACCTGGGCATCATCGGGTGTACCGTCAACAAACAGCCCGGCGCCGACGTCGATGATCTCTTTGCCGCTTGTCAGAACCCCGCCCATGGCATCCAACCCGCTGGCGGGATCAAGCAAGCGGGCGTTGGTGTAGGCGACCTTGCCGGGGGTTTTGTCGTTGACCGACATGCGTTGCGTTTCCCTACAAGTTACTATCGACGGGGCGATCCAGATTTTCGGTGAGGATTTCCAGGCATGCCATGCGCACCGCAACCCCCATCTCGACCTGTTCGCGGATGACGCTGCGGCCGAAATCGTCGGCCACCTCGGCGTCAATTTCCACTCCCCGGTTCATCGGCCCCGGATGCATGATTAAGGCGTCCGGCTTAGCGTTCGCCAGTTTCGCGTAATCCAGACCGAAATAGGCGAAGAACTCGCGCTGGGAGGGTAGAAAACTGCCCTGCATCCTTTCGTGCTGGATACGCAGCATCATCACGATATCGCAATCCTTGAGGCCTTCGTCCATATCATAGAAGACCTCGGCGCCAAGCCGCTCGACGCCCGGGGGGATTAATGTTGCGGGCGCGATGAGCCGGACCCGCGCCCCCATAGTGTTCAACAAGTGAATGTTCGAGCGCGCCACTCTGGAATGCACGATGTCGCCGCAGATGGCCACTGTCAGGCCTTGCAAGGTGCCGCGCCGGCGGCGAATGGTCAGGGCATCCAACAGAGCTTGGGTCGGGTGTTCATGGCTGCCGTCACCGCCGTTGATGACTGCGCAATTGACCTTTTCCGACAACAATTTAACGGCGCCTGATTCCGGGTGCCTGACGACCAGGACATCGGGGTGCATGGCGTTCAGCGTCATCGCCGTATCGATCAGGGTTTCGCCCTTTTTGATCGAGCTTGTCGCCACCGACATATTAATGACATCGCCGCTTAGGCGCTTGCCGGCCAATTCGAAAGACGTGCGGGTACGTGTTGAATTCTCGAAAAACAAATTGATGATGGTGCGACCGCGCAAAAGGCTTTGTTTCTTGTCGGCCTGGCGGTTCTGTTCGACGTAAGTTTCCGAACGGTCCAGAAGCGCTGTGATTTCAAGGGGCGAAAGGCCTTCGATACCGAGTAAGTGACGGTGCGGGTAGATGGATTGTTCCGTCTGGCCGTTCATAGGCGCGCACTATAAGTTCGCACGAACGCGCAGGCAAGCCCACAAGATGCGTTGCGAAAGCTTGGGTCGCTCCTGACCTTTCGTTACAGTGAGCGTTCAAATCCACCATCGGATCCAGGTAAGACGGGCGGCGAATAGGGGTTAGGGGAAAATGCCGGAATTCCAGGAGATTCGGGGCCGCCTGGGCACCGTTTTCGAAAAACGGGTGACCTTTATTGTCGGTGCCACGCGGTGGGGCACGGCCTGGGTTCAACAATGCCTGGATGCACACCCTGATGTTTGCGCCAAGGGCGAGGGGCATTTCGCCGATATTTTATTCCCCCGAGTCGCCGAATTGATCGATGAATACAACTCCCAATGCGACAAAATCGGCAACCGTTTACAGGTTGCCGGATTGCCGGGAAACGCCGCAGGGTTTTCCTATGATGATGTGGATCATTTGTTGCGCACGGCCGTCGCACTGATGTTCCAGCGATGGCTCGCCGCTGGCGACGAAATGTGCATTGTCGAGAAGACGCCTGAGCACGTCGTCTCGATGGATATTTTGGCCCGCATCGTCCCGGATGCCCGGTTTATTCATGTTGTCCGCGATGGCCGCGATGAAGCGGTCGCCGCCTGGGAATTTAATTTGGGTTTGAGCAAGGGTGAGTTTCCAAGAACTTATCCAACCTTCGCTGATTTCGCCGAGGTTTTCGCCGGCAACTGGAACCGCAGCATCGACGCGGCCCGGCGTTTCGCCCGTATCCACGGGCCGCGTGTCCTTGATATCTCCGCCGAAGACATCACCAACGAGCCCGGTCGCGAAGCGGAGCGTCTGTTCCGGTTTCTGGGTATAGACGCCGACGCCGATATGATACGCGCCTGTGCCGACACCGCTTGGGACATCGCGCCGCTTGATCTAGAAGCCGGGTCTTGGCGGCAAGCCTTCGATGACGCTGCTGACCGCGCCTTCATCCGCCAGGCCGGCGAGCTGTTGAAGTTGCTGGGATATCGCCAGTAATTGCGAAATCCGAAATATTGTTGATTATGTCGCTGCCGACATTCACGCTGCCTGGGATTGATTGAACAAGTTGACGGCTGAGCCCGACCGGAACCAGCCCAACTGGCTTTCGCTGAACGTATGATTGAGCCGCAGTGTGTCCGTGCTGCCATCGGCGCGGCGGACAGTGCAGGTGACGGGTTTGCCGGGTGCCAAATCGTCTAGGCCGGTGAGATTAAGCCGGGCTTCGGCACCGAGGCTGTCATAGGCGTCGGGGTTTTGGAATGTGAGTGCAAGAAGGCCTTGTTTTTTGAGGTTGGCTTCGTGAATGCGGGCGAAGCTTTTGGCGATCACGGCAACGCCGCCCAAAAGGCGTGGTGATAGGGCCGCGTGTTCGCGGCTTGATCCCTCGCCGTAATTGGCATCGCCGACAATCACCCATTTCCGCCCAGCCGCTTTATAGATACGCGCGACATTGGCGACGGTGTCCGTGCCCTTGTTGCCCAACACGTTGATGGCGGTACCGGGCTCATCGGTGAACGCATTGGTGCCACCGGACAATAGATTGTCGCTGAATTTGTCCAGATGGCCCCGCAGCTTCAGCCAAGGACCGGCCGGCGAAATATGATCCGTCGTGGTTTTGCCTTGGGCCTTAATCAAGTTCGGTAAATCTTCGAAGTCATTGCCGTCCCAGGCCGGCCAGGGTGTCATAACCTGCAGGCGGGGGCTCGCCTCATCAACGTTGATGCTGAGACCGGTGCCGTCGTCCGGCGGCGGAAAGCCTGCGTAAACTGGCCGTAGAAGTGATCGTTGAAGCCTATGAAGAGTTGCCGGGAGCGACGACGGTTATGTCTTTGAGCGGCTAACGCGCCACGATGGTTATGCCGGAACCAATCAGCATCGTGCCGACGGCCTGATTGAGACGTTTCGTCAGGCATTGGGGTCCGATGAATTGTCGGGTGCTAATCGCGAGCACCATATAACTGCCGTAAACGAGGCTGGACACGCCGATCACGATGGCTGATACGGCGAAGAAATTACCAATGGCGATAGCCGTCATGTCGACGAAGGTCGGTAGTATCGCACCGAAGAATAAAATTGCTTTGGGATTTCCCAATGTCACCAAGAGGCCAAGACCGACATCGCGTTTGGTGTCGCGAACCAAAGTTTGAAGTGTCTCCGGCGGTTTCGATGCTTGCCGGAACGTCTGAATTCCGCGCCAAATTAGATAGGCGCCACCGGCATACTTGATGGCTTCGAAGAACGGCCCCAATGCTGATGCGATGGCGATTAGTCCGAGGAACGCGATTGCCAGGAATATCAGGTCGGCCAAAATCAAGCCGGCAATGACGGCGCCACCGGCCTTGGTTCCCGAAGTCAATGTACGGGCTAGTACCACAGCCAAGCCCGGGCCCGGCAGCAGCGCCCAAAAGGCCATGACCAAGCTTAAAGTGATGGCGTTGCCAAAGCTCATTGATCACACGTTCCGAATGTTGACGACGCAGGTGCCGAATAGCATGCCCGTCTCAATCGCTTCGTTGGCGGCGATCATGTCGGCGAAATCGAACCGTGCGCCGATGCGATGGGACAATTTGTTTTGTTTCAGCAAATCTCCGATGCAGGCGAACGCCGCGTCTTTTGCCTCATCGGGCATGCCGAAAATGGCGAAGGGCCGGATTGCAATGTTCTTGAACATGAATTCGTAGAATGGGATCACCGGCGTGGGCTCGGCATCGGATCCATAAGAGGTGATCAGTCCATTCTCACGGATCAGATCAGCGCTGCTGGCAATGTTGGCCCCGAAGGCGACATCGAGAATCCGATCGACACCCCGGCCTTCGGTGACACCCATGACACAGGCCTTTATGTCATCGTCGCGGTAATTGAGGGCATGATCAGCGCCGAGGTCAGCCAAATGGCTTACCTTCTCTGCTGAGCCTGCCGTGGTGATCACGGTGGCCCCAGATGCCTTGGCGATTTGGACGGCATAGCGGCCAACGCGGCCGGCGCCGCCGGTGATCAATATGGTTTGACCGTCAATGCCATCTGGCGCGTCGGCAAAAACGCCGCGGTGCGCGGTGACGGCGGGCACGCCCAGGCATGCGCCATCTTCGAAAGATTGGTTGTCCGGGAGGGGGTGGGTATAGCGGGCGGGCAGGATGCATGTTTCGGCCGCCGTTCCGAAGGGGCGCATGGCCTGGGCGCCAAACAGCCAGACCCGCTCGCCGACGCGGGCCGCATCAACGCCCTCGCCAACAGCGTCAATGACGCCGCTGCCGTCGTTGTTGGGAATAATACGCGGGAACTGACCAAGTTCCCGACCGCGTTCGCGGCGCTTCCAATCGGTGGGATTGATGGCAGAGCACGCCATGCTCACCCGAACTTCACCGGAGCCAGGCTCGACCGCGTCCATCTCGCCCAATGTCAGAACATCAGCCGCCTTGCCGGCGGTCTCATACCAATACGCACGCATGCGTTTCTCCCTAAGGTGTCAGGCTCCAAATTGCCAACGGCATTGTGAACAGCGCCGCTAAGGTCGACAAGGCGATGATCGCCGACATCATCTCGCCATCGCCGCCCATTTGGCGGGACATGACGTAACTGGATGCGGAAACTGGAAGCGCAGCGAATAGCACGGCGACGGATAGGGCGATGCCGCTGACCCCGAATAGACCGCAGACGATAACCGCCAGGAACGGCATGATGGCCAGTTTAATCGCGACTGCTGCCGCGACCGGGCCGCCGGATATGCGCAACGCCTTCAGATTCAGCCCGGCGCCAACCGCCAACAAACCCAGTGGTAGTGCGGCACGACCCAGAATATCCAGGCTTTCACCGACCAAGGCGGGCAGGCCGGCGCCGCTCAAATTCAGCAGCGCGCCGATCAGACACGCGACGACGATGGGGTTGCGGCTCGTCGCCTTGACGATGGCGCGGCCGCTGCGGTCTGTTTGTTCATCACCTGTCCAACGCAGGTGTGCGAACACGGCGATGGCGTTGACCAAAGGAATAACGGCCAGGACCGCGACGGCCGTGAGCGTTAATCCGGCCTCTCCATACAGCGCCAACCCGGCTGCCAACCCGACATAGGTGTTGCAGCGGATCATGCCCTGCAGCATGGCCGTAAATGCCGGGCCTTCCATGGACAGCCTCGGGCGCAATGCCATGACGAACAAGGCAACACCGGCGCTCAATGTGAACAGCACACCGAACAACGGCGCCGCATCGGCCCCGGAAATCTCGGCGCCGCCGATCTTCACGATTAACAAGGACGGAAATAGGATGTAGAACGTCAGCCGTTCCGCAGTTTCCCAAAAGCCGTCATCAAACAGGCCGCGTTGTTTGATCAGCCAACCCACACGATG